>Ga0209221_1000012_pt1 | contig 116318 bp, 90 predicted proteins | sample BlaSpr_A8_Ref_O2_FD_187989 | JGI IMG/M metagenome (GOLD analysis project Ga0209221, IMG submission 187989) | Forest soil microbial communities from Thunder Bay, Ontario, Canada - Black Spruce, Ontario site 2_A8_Ref_O2 (SPAdes) (version 2) | ecosystem: Environmental > Terrestrial > Soil > Boreal...
GCCCGTCTGTAGCTGCCCGCCAGGAATATAAACGCAATCGCTGGGTTCATCTCCCGGGGGAACGGGTGGGCAGCCGACGGTGTTGTTGGCGTTCGGCAGATATGCCCCGTTCTGCTGCACCAGTTCGTTGGGGATTTGATAGCGCGCGAGCTCATGGCGGACGATCATGGTGAGGCGGTCCTTCGGCGTGAGTTCGCGCTCGTAGCTCGCCGAAAAATCAGCGACCGTGCCGTTGTTGGTGTAATTCTCAGGGACTACCGGGTTGAGATAATGGCCGGTCATGTTGCCAGAGGCGCTCAGGCCAAACGTGTTCTTGCCCCACGTGTATTGATCCTGAGTATTGATTCCGCCCGTGTCGTAAGTGCCGCCGAACATGGTGAGCTGGCCATGAAATCCCGGGTCCTGGTTTTTGAGAGTATTGACCTCGACCACGCCGCCCATCTTTCTGCCAAATTCCGCGGGCATGCCTGCCGTATAAATTTTGATGGATTCGATGTCATCGGCTTCGGCAGGCTCTGGGCCAAAGCTGGCAGAACGGTTGTCGGTAAGAGGTATGCCGTCCACGACAAATTGCGTCTGATATTCCGATCCGCGAGGATGGAGGACCGCATTGCCTTCGTAGAGCCAACCCGGTTCGGAGTTCACAAGATCCTGCATGGAACGGCCGGGCAGCGCGGTCAGCCGGTTCTGAATCGCCTGTACACCGATTTCATTGACCGAACCTACGCGATAGGGATCAACCAACGTGGCGGATGCGGTGACATTCGCCGTTTCGGAAACGGAAGCGACTTTCAGCCGAATCGTACGGTCCAAGGGGAGAGCGGAACGGATGTCCACCGGCTCGGAAACCTTAGCAAAGGCTGGCCCCTCAATCTTCAACTCATAAATGCCGTAAGGCAGTCGCTTGACATCGAGATTGCCCTGATCGTCGGTGGTCAAGGTAGCGCGATACTGGTTGGCCTGGCTGATGAGTTCAACTGTGCTTTTCACGCCTGCTCCAGTGGGATCGGAGACGGTTAAACGCAATTCCCCGGTGAAGCTTTGCGCCAGCATGGGAAGAGCCCACAGAAGTATGGCCATTATCAGCAACTTTTTCATGTTTAATTGTTGCCCAGTTGGAATAGCTACTTTCGGATGGAGCAAGGTCAGTTTTTCCGTCCCTTAATTATAAAATTCCATTTCTGGTCGTTTTGTTCAGTGTTTTTTTTTCAAGGCAATGAAGCGAGTTCTCAAAAAAGAGGTATTTGAAAACACTTGAACAAAAGAGGGGAAAATAGAATATACATGCTAGGGATCCGAGCTATGTCTCCCACCGATGCGATCAACGGGCTGTCTTTCCCAACCATCGCCGACACGGCGCATTCGGCGAAGCCCTCGGAGATTGAGCGCGAGGTTATAGAACTCTTTGAGCAGTTTCGCGACCCGCTTCTTCGCTATACGCTCTCGTTTGGCATTTCGGTGCATGATGCTGAAGAAGTTGTCCAGGAAGTGTTCCTGTCCCTCTTTCGACATCTGCAATTACGTAGATCTCGGAAAAACCTTCGCGGCTGGATCTTTCGCGTTGCTCATAATCTCGCACTGAAACAGCTTTACACGAACCAGAGATTGCACGCCAAGACAATCTACGACTGGACCATTGCGACAGAGCAACTTGATCCAGCGCCTGGTCCTGAAGAACAGTTGTCGTCGGCTCAAAGGCGCCACCGGTGGCTGGCGGTTGTTCATGCTCTTCCGGAAGCGGACCAGGGTTGCCTTCGCCTTCGTGCCGAGGGTCTCCGCTACCGGGAAATAGCAGCCGTACTCGGGATGTCTCTGGGAGCTGTATCGATATCGCTGACACGATCACTGGCACGATTGATCCGTGCCGAAGGGAGATAGAGCTATGCTCAGCGAAGAATTTCACTTGTCCGACACACACTTGTCGGATCAGGAAATGCTTCTGGCGGTGGATGGCGAACTCCCAACCCGCCGCGCCGCCCAGATTCATGAACACCTCACTCAGTGCTGGTCCTGTCGAGCTCGTATGGCGGAAATCGAAGCGACCATTGCCGATTTCGCGCGAGCTCACCGCCAGACTCTCGATCCTCAATTGCCCCCCACAGAGGGCCCGCGTGCACTATTAAGAGCGCGATTGGCTGAGCTAGCATCGGAGCAAGAATCTAATTCGTGGCGGCGGTCACTGCACTTCACTTTGGCCGCGCGCGTCGCAGTATTTTTATGTACCGCATTTCTCATTGCTGCGGTGGTTGGCGGCATCTTGCTCCGCCATTCGGCGCGGCATGTAGAAAACTCGACGGTTGCCGGACTGGAACGTGGCGCCCTTCCGGACCGCAGACTTACACCAGGAGCAACGCGGGGAGTTACGATCGGCGAAGCTTGTTCGATGGCTCATGAGGAAGTAGTGGGAGAGGTGTCATCCCCACTTCGTCAAGAGGTCTTTCGGGAGTACGGCATCGTGAATGCTCATCCCGACGACTACGAGGTTGACTATTTGATCGCTCCGGGGTTGGGCGGTGCAGAGGACATCCATAATCTATGGCCGGAACCCTACACATCCCGGCCGTGGAATGCCCACGTTAAGGACGCTCTGGAAGAACGCCTGCACGAGATGGTCTGTGGTGGTGAGCTGGATTTATCCACAGCCCAACGCGACATCGCTACTGATTGGATCGCAGCTTACAAGAAATATTTCCATACCGACCGACCTCTCGCCTTGCATTCGCGTCTTGAAACGGGGAGCGTCCTCGTGTCTGGCGGAGTTACCCCGCAACCGTGTCAATTTTCACTGACTGAGTCAATGATTAACTTCGGGACGATGAGGCCGAAACTCATCGCGAAAATAATGAGAATGGCGATCCATCCGTCAGCAAGCGTCGCGCTCAAGAGTCCCCACGTTTTTTGTGAATTACTAGTAAGTTGCACCAGTCCGCTTGCCATCCTGAACAGGAAGACTCCGGGGATCATGGAAACCACAGAGGCGAAGCCTATAGCCGCGAACGGCATGTGCCAACGGCGCGACACCGGTGCGAGGATTACGCCAACGACGAGGCACGCAACGAAAGCGCCGGTTACCGCGCCGGCCCCAAGCGCGGTAAGGGCGACCCACCTTAGAGCATGGGCTACCGCGCCGACGGCCACCGGCCAAGGGAGCATCTTGAGAGGCGCAGAAAAGAAAATACTGTAACAAGCCACCGCCACTCCTGCAGCAAAAACGTCATTCCAAAGCGGCACAGCCCTGGCATCCGGGTCTACGGGTAAGGAAGCGCCAAGAAGGTCAAGTCCAAGCAGCAGCCCTATCGAGATGGCCACAACAATGAGCACGGCAAAGATCAGCCGCGCCGCTCCGAGACTTATGCGCCCCCTGATCAAGTCCAACATGCCATTGAGGAAATGCGGCCCCGGCACCAGCACCATGCATGGGCAAACCGCAACCAGGCGCAACGATGAACTCAGGTCATACCGAACTGCCAGCGCGCCAATAATGCCCGCGACCAACGCCGCACTGAATGGTTGGAGAAACGCATTTGTGCTGCAACGTGCCAACGTGCGGCGCAGAATTGCACCAACCGCCGCGCTCCCGAATATAAGCGCCGATGCAGTCAGATGTCGGACGCCGAAGAGCACCGCTAAAGCCACAGCGCCCACCCCGGCCGCTAGAGTAAATAGCCACGTTGGCGTAGGTGGGGCGTCTGCGACTCTGCTGATTGCTTCCATCGGATTGGCCACAGCCAGCCGACCGTCACACAACTCCTCAATCATTTGCAAAGTCGAAGCCACCCGATCCATGTCCACCCCCGATGGCGCGGCCTCAATTGTCGAAATAAATTTGCCGCCGCTATCCTCGGTTTGAACTTCCAGCTCTCCCCAGCGCAGAAAGATCGTCGCGCGAAATCCCAGACAGTTGCTCAGGTGTTTGGCAGAGCGCAAGGTCTGCTGCGTGGATTCGCCGTTGACGTACAAAACTCGAGCAAACGCGAGAATTAGATTCGAACACTCCTCGCGCGTCAAACCTTCCCCTACTGATCGCGGATTGACAATAGCTGGAGTCATCTAAACCTCCAAATCCCCACATCGTTGAAGTAGAGCCGGCTGTAGAAGTGAGCCGGCTCCAACCATTAGCATATGGGCTTCTGCGAAATGCCCTTTTCCTACGCGGCAACGGGTGAAGCTACATAGGGTCGGACCATTTTTTTCGGGTTGACAACACGATCGAATTCAGCCTCCGTCACGAAGCCGAGCTTTAGCGCTGCTGCCTTGAGCGTGAGGTCATTGTCCATCGCGTAATGGGCAATCTTGGAAGCCTTGTCATAACCGATCACCGGCGAAAGCGCAGTGACCAGCATGAGCGACTCTTCGACGTATTGGTTGATCTTTTTCAGATTGGGCTTGGTCCCTTCCACCAGGAACTTCCGGAAATTTGTGCATGAATCAGTCAAAATGGTGATGGAGTGGGTTACATTGAAAATGATCAGGGGCTTGTAGACGTTCATTTCAAGGTAACCACCTGCACCGCCAAAGCCCACGGCTGTGTCGTTCGCCATTACTTGAACAGCAACCATCGTGAGAGCCTCAGCCTGGGTTGGGTTCACTTTGCCGGGCATAATCGAAGAGCCAGGTTCGTTCTCTGGAATATTCAGTTCCGCGAACCCTGCTCGTGGACCGCAGGACATAAGCCGAATGTCGTTGGCGATCTTGTAGAGTGAAACTGCTAGCGTTCGCATCGTGCCCGAAAGTTGTACTTGAGCGTCGTGAGCGCCTTGCACAGCGAACTTGTTGGGCGCGGTGACAAAAGGCAGGCTCGTGAGTGTCGCGATATCGGCTGCGACAGCCTCGGCGAAGCCCGGCGCTGAATTGATCCCCGTGCCCACCGCCGTACCGCCCAGCGCAAGACGATAGACGGCCTTCAGCGCATCTTCGATCCGGTCGAGATCGTCCGCGAGCACGCCCTCGTAGCCGGACCACTCTTGCCCAAGTGTGAGCGGCGTGGCATCCTGCATGTGGGTGCGGCCGATCTTTACGATATCGTCCCACTCCTGCGACTTCTTGGCGATCGCATCATGCAGTTGCTTCACCGCCGGGACCAACCGCTGCTTCACGTTGACCGCAGCAGCGATATTCATGGCCGACGGAAAAGAGTCGTTCGATGATTGCGACATATTGACATGATCGTTGGGATGAACCGGAGTCTTGCTCCCTATCGGCATCCCCGCAATTTGAGAACAACGGTTCGAGATCACTTCGTTCACGTTCATGTTGAACTGCGTGCCGCTGCCCGTCATCCAAACGTGCAACGGAAACATATCGTGATGCTGGCCTGCCAAAATCTCATCGCAGACCTGAACGATCAAATCATGGCGCTTCTGATCGAGGCGCTTACCGGCAAAGTTTGCGTTGGCCGCGCCTTTCTTCAAAATGGCATAGGCCGTGATCATTTCTCTGGGAATTAAATCTTTCCCAATGCTGAAGTGTTCGAGCGAGCGCTGCGTTTGCGCTCCCCAAAGCTTGTCGGCCGGAACATCAACCTCGCCGAGACTATCGGTTTCCTTGCGAATGTCTGTCATATATTTCTCTCTTTCTACCGGCTGTAAGCCGGAGCCTGCGGTTTAAACTCTGATTTGTGTTATCTCATCGTTTTGCGGAAAAGCCATTTCTGTCCTGCTTGCCGCAACCTCTTTCCGTGTGCCTCGTTCTAGAATTCCACCTTGGTTCTGAATCCAAAAACTAGAGCACGGCCCGTTCTTGCGCCTACATTCGCGTAATACTGCACCACCGGCTGAAGAAGAAGCATTGGCAATGGATCCAGAAGCGTGTTGAATTCAACCGCGTGCTCTGGCTTCCATGGTCGCGTATTTTGCGGCACAAATTCCTGGCTCAAGCGATTCTGTACGTAGCCTAAGGACATCGTGTTGTGAATCCTCAAGGGAAACGGTTCATTGAATCGCAGCCCTGCGGTGAGCATAGTATTGTTGCGGTTTACGTTTGACGGGCTCCAGTCGTATGAAAGGGTTCCGTCCAATCCCCTCGCGCCTCTCGGGTCAACGCGCCAGAGCGATTGGCTCGCCATCCCGTACAAGAGGTAGTTTCCTGGCTGGGGTACACCCGACGCGGACGTGAACTTTGAAGGATTATAGGACGCGCCAAATTGATAGAGTCCGGAGTACCCCTTCCGACTCTCGACATTGTCGAAGGCCCGTACGCCCGTCGCCTTCTGGCCTGGAGTAAAACCAATTTCCGAGATGCTTACCGGTACCCCACGAAACTGTGGGACGAATCCGGTTGGATTATGAGCAAATGGATCGCGGTCCTCAGCCTCGACCATGGATTTGACGTAAAGGTTGTGAATGGGAACCACGCGCACCTCCGCTGCAGGCGTAGAAGGAGGGTCGAAAGACTCGTAGTCTGTGAAAAGATTCCCCAACGCGTACCCCATCGGCTCGAATATGAAGGACGCAGCATAATGCTGCGATCCGTAGAAGTCTTGACCTGCGAATTGACCCACCCTCGCGATCAGATGTTCGTCCAGCCACCGCTTCTCGATCCACCAGGAATCAAGCCGGCACGTATTCATGCTGGACATGCCGCTCGGGCTGGTCAACAGCCCTAGGTAAGTCCCGAGATTGCCTCCGCCTTGCCATAGCGCTGTCGCATGGAAATACAACGCATGTTGTTCCGCCAGCGCACCGAAATCGATATCGATCGTCCAGCGAAAACGATCCCAGCTGGCAAAACGGTCCTTCCGTTCGCTCACGACATTAGCGAGCGAATCGCTGACATACTGAAAATCGAAATGGACACCGCGTTGCTCCAACCGTGTTCTTTCGCTGTCCCACTGACCGAAGAGGTGGCCGTGCGGGCCCTGGCCCGTCTCGTGGCTATCTGGGCCGCCGAGAGTTTCATCCGGCTGTTGGCCCTGCAAGTAGGCCGGCAGTAGCAGTGTGCAAAACCCGGACCAGACCAGAAAAGCAACTCGAAGCACTTGCGCGTACATAATCCAGTCTGTAGAAGTTCATCTTCAGCTAGAAACGGTACAATCTTGCTGAGCTGTATCTCTTCTTTCGAACCATGGGTATAGCCAGTTACGCGTTTTACTTCGACAAGCGGAGCGCTCTTGTATGCAATCTGGCGAAGCACCCATTTTGAGCGGCAGCCAGTGGAACTGACCTAGTTAAATTGAGATCACTCATAAGCGTTGCGGGTTGCATATTAATTTCGATATCCATCAAGGCGGGGACTTAGCTGCTTCGTTTGTGAAACGGTTGAGAGCCATTTGAGGGTAATTGGTCGAACTCGATGGAAGTCGGGCGGGTCGCGGAGAAAACAAAATAAAATACGTTTGGCGAGTTCGAACGAACGCCCAGGATTATCGAGGGCCAAACTGAGAGACCTAATTCTCTAACAGAGTGAAAGACATTAAAGAACCGACAACGCGAGAAGATTACCGCCCTGTAGCTTTTTCGCCGCGAAGCGCCATACACGTGGAAGCTGCTTTCGCGACCAGTCGGTTCTCTTCGTCCGTGATAGCGCACTCCACGTAGCCGATTGTGTTGCCACGCCGCACGACGATTCCTTCCGCTTTGAGTTGCGCCTGCCAGACGGGACGAAAGAAATTGATTTTCAATTCCACCGTAGTAAAGGATTCATCTGGGGCAAGAGTGCTCGCAAACGCAATGCCCATCGCGGCATCAGCAATATCGCAAAGAATGCCGCCGTGCAGCGTTCCCATGGGATTTGCATGCTGCGGTCCGGCGGCCAAGACGACCGTCGCCCGTCCCTCCGCAATGTCTTTCACCTCAAATCCAATCAGACGTGCGACCGGCACATCATTCGTCTTTGCTCGTTCTCTGAAGTTCGCCTGCGAGGGGATTTCTTGGGTGCTCATGACTTGGCTTTCGCTTTTGGTTTCCGTGCGCGAACATTGGTCTCGAGATATTCCTCCAGATGACGGACCGCAAGATCTCGAGGCTCGTCCTTCTTCTGCAAACGGCTCACCATATGACTGCCTTCGAGCGTGCTGGCAATCAACATGGCCAATTTCCCGGAATCGACATCGGAGCGGATCTCGCGTCGTCGTTGCCCTTCCTCGGCAATTGATTGCATTCGGTCAAGCCAGGAACCGAGAGCCTGACGAGCCTTCGCCCGCAGCTTGGGACTGCCATCGTCGCAATCGACAGCTGTGTTCAGCAGCGGGCAGCCTCCCGGCACCAGCCCCATACGCCGGTCGCGAAAGTTCCGCACAATTTGCTTAAGACGGTCAACGGTATTCGGGATCTCCGCTGTTCCTTCAAAGCGCGCATCGATTGCAACTTTCCAGGCGTGGTCAAAGGCATCACAGGCAAGCTCTTCTTTGCTCTCAAAGTGCCTGTAAATTCCTCCCTTTTCCAGCCCGGTCGCTCGCATGAGATCGGAAAGAGCAGCGCCGTCGTATCCCTTTTTATTGAAAATCGGGGCTGACTTACGAATGATCTCTTGCCGCGTCTTCTCGCCTTTACGCATGTCCGTTCCTGGTCATGCCAATGAGGCGATAATACTGTCGCTGGCCGCACAATGCAACCATCTATGAGACCGAGCGGTCCCATGTCGCACTTGAAATGCACTCCGCGAGAGGAGATGGATCGGGATGGAATTGATCGGCCAAGAAAAAACCGTTTTGATCGCTCATGGAAAGTCTGCGAGAAATACTATTTGAGCCCCAGAGTTATCTGCCCTAGGTGATAGGACATGTGGTTTGTTCGACTTAGCAGGACAGCCAATCGGTTCCGGGCTGGATCTTTGGCATAATCTTCCTCGGACACCGCGTTGTGCCGTAGCAACCATTCGTCCGCGGAAAGACCAGCAAATCGCAAAAGTAGCTTGCTGTTCACTTCGTTCCAATATTGTCTCAGCTCTCCTGCCGCCGGCAACCGTGCCCCTGCCTTGTCCGGACTGGAGACGAAGATTGCATCGAGTTCCGGATGCAGTCGCTCTCCTAGGCCGAGAATTGGAAACATGGCATCGTGAATGGCGGTCAGGTGTCCCAATAGGTAGATGATGCGGTTTCTCCCTGGAGCCACCTCGTTGAGAAGTTGGTCGTCCGCGAGGTTTGAAAGTCTCTTGTTTACTCTCTCCAGGACAAGTCGCCATGAATTAATACCCACTTGCACCGGCAATTCGTGCGAGTTCACTGTCATAAGCCTCCCTTTCGATCTCTCCAGATTTCTTTTTAGTAGAGTCCTGAAGAGACCGTGCGGTCGCAGAATATTAATGGTGCGAGCCCTATGGCTTGCTTCTCGAGGAAGGCACAGTAAGCCTCAACTACGACACTAGCTCGCGGTGCTCACTTTTGATTCTTCGCTTTGGTTAGGCGGCGTAGGAGGAATTCCTGTGCCAGATTCGCGGCTGCTCGCTGCCCGGTATCAACAAAGAAATTGCTCAAGAACAAGCCGACACCGCGATTTGACGACGGGTAGTAGGCATTCGAGAGGGCTGCCGAAGCAAGATCGCCCCCTACGGTTGAATAGTTCGGCTGCCACTGACCGTTGTCTCCCTTACAGACAAATGAGCTTCTGAGCGCATGGAAAACACGAGACTTGTTCGTACCCGTGCCTTGATAGTAATAGCGCGGGTCCTGGTGCAAAAGCGATGGAAGGACAGCGCCGCCGATCATGATGTCGGTAACGCCGTCCGCATAGACAGCCCCATAGCGCTCGGCATAACCCTTCGCACCTTGGGGATAGTTTGGGCGGTCTCCTGCCTGGTTGGCAGCGGCAAACACGCCTACGCCAATGAGGGTGACCGGATCGTAGGAGACCTTGGCGGCGAGCTGGAACTTCAGCTTTGTGGTAAGCGGCGCAGCGTTCGGATCGTACTCTGCATAAAAATTGGGGATGAAGCCGAAGATGCGCTGCTGTTCTTCAATCTTGACTTGCTCGGTGGCGATCTCAACCGGGGAATAACCTACATTGACCTGGGTGAGCGCCGTTGCTATGCGAAGTTTGGAGACCGTCAGGATTACATACTGGCCAGGCTTGAGAATCACTTCATCTGAAGTCCAATCAGCAAATCCCACGGCGCTGATGATGACGTGATAGGGGCTTCCTGGCTCGAGATCCTTGAATTCAAAGAACCCGCTGTCGTTCGAGACGATCGCACGTGGATCGCGAAGGGCAGGGCCTTCAAGAGTTACACTGGCACCGGGCACAGGCTCGTTATTAACATCGACCGCTGTGCCCACTATGATCCCTGGCTGCTGCCTTGGCGCGTCGAGCGGCGGGGTCGGCTGCTCCTGAGCCTTAGACGCCGTCGATGCGCAGAGGCAGAGCAAGAGGGTAACGACCCGCCACTTCATTGTGCGCTCCTATAAATGACAGCGAACGTCAACATGAGCCTTCCGATAACCAATTTGACAAAGGCAATTGAGCGGCCAAAGGGATGCGCGATGAACCATCTCGCAAATCGCTGGAATCAAGTGGAAAAGAGAGGCCCAGCCGAGGGAGTGTCGACGAATGTCAATGGCATCCGTCGACATGTCAACGGATATTCTCCGCCGGGTAGGCTTAAGAGTTATGAGCTCTGGAACAAGAAGGAAGGCCGTGCCAGTTAAGAGGGAGGGTGCTTATCAGGCCCAGTAAAGATTTATTTCCCCCATTGCGCTGAAACGAAAAAGGTTTAGTAAGCGTCGGCATCTCGGCACGCCCTCGAATGCGGTGACGAACGACGGCAGACCTGGAAACTCGCTTCCATGCCATCCTCGAACCTGTCTTAGTGGCGGACTTCACTGCAGGATTTAGCTGTCACGACTTTGGCATCTTCCTTGCATAACTTTGCGTTGGTAATGCCAACGGTTCGCCTAACGGAAAAACCGCGTAATGCAACCGTAGCCCAAGTGACTTGCAAGATGGCCACAGCCGCCAAGTTCCGCAGAACGTCATCATTCGCACTGACGGCACCGTCGCTCCCTGGTCTAGCCTCATCAAGAATAAATCCCCGGGCGGCGTTCGCAGCCTTGGAGATTAAGTAAGGAGACGCCATCGTGCACGCAAGAAACACGGCTACGCCGAACACGAAAATAAGACTCTTTTTGGTCGACGCCGCATTTTTGGCGATGACAACGTTCGCCGTGAGCGCACATGCACAGCTGAACCAAGGGGGCCAAACGGAACTCACGACCCCGCTCTACCCCGTCCAACCTGGTATCACCGCAGTTCGGATCTTCGATGAATTGGTTGTGCACAACTCCTTCCGGGCCGCGACGCTGCTGAACTATACCGCCCAGAGAACCTATCAAGTCGTGGACCTGAAGGGGACGGTGCATGCCGAAGAGATCGGGCAAATGGAATACCTGGCGCCAGACCAGAAGAAATTTGTGGTCATGTCCGAGAAAGGGTCGGTCCTGGTTCGTCGGTTGGCGCTCGATGCGCTAGTTACCAGCGAGATCGAAACCGCGGCCGGTAAGCAGCATCACGATAGCGCTATCTCACCGGCAAACTACACTCTGGATCTGCTCGGTGAACAACAGGTCGGACCTTACCACTGTTTCGTAGTGCAGGCGATCCCCAAACGCAGCGACAAATACCTGTTCGAAGGCAAGGTATGGATTGACGTTGAAGATTACGCGATTGTTCGGATTGAAGGCCATCCCGCGAAGAAGCTTTCGTTCTGGATCCAACGGGCAGACTTTGTGCGTCAATACCAGAAAATCAAAGACTTCTGGCTTCCGCAACGAGATATGACCTTTGTCGATGTTCGACTTTACGGCAAGAAGGTTCTGATCATCGATCATCACGACTACAACGTGAACTCGTCGGTCGCTACCTATGGGTCCGTCGAGAAACTGCCAAGTTTCTGAGGCTTTTTGTTTTCACTTGAGCAAATCTGTCCGATCATTTCTGCAATTGTATGTGCTGCTTGTAGTGAGAGCCGATTGCATTTCGATTTGCTGAGACGCGCGAATTCGTGCTGCAATCACGTCCTGCCGCGTGCAGCCCAGGAGCAGCGAACAATCCAGAGTGGAGTAGTGTTCAATAACTGATATGACGTAAACAAAGCGCTCGAAGGGCTCGAGTTGAAGCACCGCCGCAGTCTCTGCCTGCTCCACCGCCGGCGTTGCGCAACCATCGTCGAAACTCGAGGGGGCACGTTCCTCCATTGGACGTGGGTGGATGGCGCGCACGGCATTTTGAATGATCGTCCGCCGGGCCCATGAGCGTGCCCAGTCTTTGAAAACCGGGTATCCGTTCAATGAACCGTCAAGTCCGGAGACAAAGGACTGCTGAGCCTTCTCGCCATCCGCGGTCAGCAGGAACGCCAGTCGGTACAGGCTGTCTGCCTCCTCGCGGAAGACGCTGCGAAAATCATCGCTGCTCGCGTAGGGCGCAGGGCTCATGCTGTACTTTGCCTTCGACATGTTCACTTCTGTGATTCCTGCGGTTTCTTGCGCGCAAGCTCCTTCAACACATGCTTCATAAGAAGGCCGCTGCAGGAAAACTTCGCCCCTTTCTTCATCAGATCAAAGATCGCGTCTTCCCCCTCGTGGCTAATGACGGTCACATTGCTCAAATCGACGACCAATTTGCGTCTGGCTAAGTTCCGGCACGCGTTCCTCCAGGTTGTGTCAAGCTCGACAATCCACGGCCCGATGAAGGTTCCTTCCACAAGCAGTGTGCGCCGGGACGGCGTATCGACAGTGGATATCTTGAACATATTGCGTCTGTGGCGAATCTGGAGAGTGCAAGTTGTTTGCCAAAGCCACGTTGATACCGTCGGAGCAATCTATTGAATCTAATGCCCCGCTGGTCAGTCCAGCGACAGGTGTGTCGAGCGTTGAGACGAGATCAATCGACAAATTGTCGAGAGTGGTGAGAGATAATCGTCTATGGCTAGCGGGTAAGCGGGACAGTTCAGCTGCGGCCGCACAGAATCACCGAAGTGATAGGAAAGCCCCGTTCATGCCAAGCTTCAAGGCCGCCGGCTAGCGGGCGAACGCGCTCGAATCCCCAGCGGCGTAACTGAAGTGCAACACGCGCGCTCGTGAGCTCATGCGGAGCACTACAGTAAAGGACGATTTCGTGATCATGAGAGATCGGCGTTCGTTTTGTGAAATTGTTTTGCTGTCCAAGCCGATATGGATCTATACACACTGCGCCCGGAATGCTTTGGTGGCCCCGCATCGTACCCCGACAGCCATGCAGATCAACAATCATGACCTTTCTGCCGGCGTCTAACTTCGCTTTAAGTTCTTCCGGTGTGATCCTTGCCATTCGAAATTCGCGCGAAAAGCGATGCCATCGAATAAGTTTTCGACCCATGTAGATAGTCAGTAAAACAAACACAACGACCACCCAAAGCTCGCCCACCCTCCAAGCGTACAAAGCAGCACGATCCACGTCTTTGCCGAGGACAAAGCCGAGTCCGCCATAAACACCCGACCACAGAGCGGCTCCAATGACGTCAAAGGCGATGAAGCGGAGCCGGTTGGTTCCGGACAATCCGGCCAATGGAGGCGTCGCGGCGTCCAATCCAACGATGAACTTTGCGAGCATGAGTGTCCGAAGCCCATGTTGGACGAAGACCTCCTTCGACCGGCGGACGGCCGCGTCCGGGTCGAGAGCGAGGCCGTAAACGAAGTGCAAGATCTGGTCACCCCACCGCCGGCCAGCCTCGTACCACACCATGTCGGCCAGCAAACAGGCAGAGACGGCGAGACCGAGTGCGACTGCCAAGGTCATCCGTCCGTCGCCCGCGAGTGCTCCAGCAGCAATCAAGAACAGGATCGCCGGTACCGGCAACCACATCTGGCGCGCGAACACTGAAGCGAAAAGAACCGAGTAACCGTGCTTCAAAAGAAGATGGGCAATAAAATTCATGGCACTAACTTCCGCGCTTCCTCGGCCATCGCATAATCCTTGTGCGGCTTGCCAGGAGCCTTTGGAGAGTTCATGTTCTTGCCGGTTTGGCTAAGCGCTGCTCCCACAGGTCGCGCCAGTCCGTTCGACATTTACCTTCACACTTAAATGCATTGCTACGTCCGCCCATGGGTCCACCACATTCGGGGCATACCCAGTTGAGAATGTCGGAGATAATTTCTTCAGTAGTCGGCGATATTGCGTGTGGCATCTGCGATCCTCCTCGTTTGCAACCCAGCTTCTAAATGCAATTGAAGGACCAAAGCAGTGCGCCGCAAGAATGTCCTAAATCGCTGGCTTTAATGGAAGGGATAGATCTGACCCGGACAGTGTCGAGAAATCTCGAGGGCGATCTCGACATTGTCAACGATTACTGACAGTTGGTTACGGATACCGAAGCTCAGAAGAGAGGCACGAGGCCGCGTAGGGTGGCGTGCAGAAGGTGCACTTGATGAAGGCTCACAACACTCGTTGCGGGACAATCCCGAGTCTCTTCATACGCGAGATCAACGTCGTGCGCTTGACATCCATCTTTGCTGCTGCGCCGTCGGGACCCGCCACTCGTCCGTTCGTCATTTTTAAAAAGCGGACTATCTCATCGCGCTCATTCGCTTCGCGGGTGTCCACCACTGGGACATGCCCCCCATTGTGGCCGAGTTCTGCGATCGGAGCTTGCAATGCTGTCCCGCGAGTGAGGATTACCGAACGCTCGATAAAGTTCTCCAGCTCACGAATATTTCCCGGCCAATGCCACGTGGAGAACTTCTTCATGGCTTTCGCAGGAACGGAATCAATCTGCTTTTGCATACGGCGGCCATACTTTTGCGTGAAGTATCGGACCAGCAGCGGAATATCCTCCGGACGTTCGCGCAAGGGCGGGATGCGTATCGGAAACACGTTCAGGCGATAGTATAAGTCGCTGCGAAACTCCCGGTCCTCCATCATCTTTTCCAGATCGCGATTGGTCGCCGCCACCAGCCGCACATCGACTCGCTTGGTTCGGTTGTTGCCCAGCCTTTCAAACTCACGTTCCTGCAAAGCGCGGAGCAATTTGGGCTGGATCTCGATGGGAATATCTCCCACCTCGTCCAGGAAAAGCGTGCCCCGATCTGCCAGCTCCAGCCGTCCAATCTTCTGCGCAATTGCTCCTGTGAAGGCGCCTCGCTCATGTCCAAAAAGTTCACTTTCCAGCAGTCCTGTCGGAATCGCAGCACAGTTCAGCTTTACGAAAGTTCGATCCCTGCGCCGGCTTCGTTCATGGATAGCGCGCGCAATTAATTCTTTGCCCGTGCCCGTTTCACCGAGAAGCAGAACAGTCGAGTCGCTGGGAGCCACCGTCTCGACCAGATTCAAAACGTGACGCAGGGCCGAACTCTGTCCCACAATTCCCTCGAAATCTAGCTCGCCGCGTATTTCATCTTCCAAATAAAGCTTTTCCTGTGCGAGTTTGTCCTTTAGTTCGGCGATCTCGCGATAGGCCAAATGGTTGTCGATAGCAATCGCCAATTGCCCTGCGGCGCGCAGCAGGAAATCAACGTCTTCCGGGCGGATCGAGTTCTCGACCCGGCTGCCAAGTGTGAGCACACCGAGCGTCCGACCTCGACTGATCAGGGGCAGAGCGCAACCCGATTCGAGGGCCTCGGCGCGAACTTCACTAGACACACCGGGGGCCAGTTGTTCACTCCGGAGATCTAATACAATAGGCTTGCCCGCCTTGAATACCGCGCCGATCACGGACCCCTCGATCGGTTGCAGCGCATCCTCCTTGGCGAATCCTTTACCCCCTGGGAAGTCCATAGCGAGTTGGCGCAAGTGTGCGTGTTCCACATCTGGTAACCAGACCCCAACGATGTCGCAATGCATGACCTGACGGATGCTCGCTGACACCGTGCGGAGGAGATCGCGACACTCTAAAGTCGATACTAAAGTAGCCGTCATGTCCAGGAGCAGCCTCAGTCGGTCGCTCTCTCGTTGCAATTCAGGTGGTGCGCTCGACGACTCATGAGAATTGAGCGTGTCGTCCAGTACTATCAAAGAAGTGCTCATCCCTTAAGCCTCGTAAAGCTCACAGTAGCGAGTTCTTCCCATATCAACCACATTGCCGCGCCCTGCGGCGCTTCCGTGCCCTATGACGAAACGACGAATGCCCCCATGTGGACACGCATAATCTGATGTAACGAAGACGCAGAAAGGTTCGATAAAATGTCGCAGTCCTCAACGTCCGCGTTGCGATCGTTTTTCGGGCGATCTCATGCCCTTGAAATTTGGCGGTTGACCTGGACACAAGACTGCGTGGCATCAAACGCGGTACCATCGCGAGCGGATATGACTAACCACTGATATATAAGGAGGTGAGCCATGACAACGTTGCAGGAATTTAGGTGTGAGGTCTGTGGAATCGTGACTACAAATCCCACACACTGGTTCGTGATTCGATGTGGAGACGCCGCTCTTACCGTGTACCGTTGGAACTCTGAAAGCGCAAACGCGGCCGGGTCCCGGCATTTCTGCGGCGAAGCTCACGCCGAGGTGTACATCAGTCGATGGTTCGAATCAGTGTGCGCCCCGCCGAAACCAAGTTTCACATAGCGCCCCACCGGTGTCAGATCGATGCCGTGGAGCGTCGGGATTAAGGAATTGGTCGCCGACCTTGACTTCCAGAATCCAAATTCGCCGGCTCAACCAAAGATTGCGGCGCTTGCAGTTTCCGCCAGTCGAAGACGTAGCACGATCCACTGCTTGAGGGCAGTGTGCTCCCGGCACGATTAACCGGAAGTGCGTGTCGGATTATCGATGAGAGCCAGGAGTGAATCCAACTCCAGAACTGTGACCTACGCAGCGGTAAGGTTTCAGGTTGAGAACTGGCGGTGGGCCGGAGCCGGCTGACGATACCTCAACCCCTGCTCGTCGAGAATTTTTAGCGACTATGGCCCTCGGCTACAGTGACCGTTATCGGGATTGCCCATTCTGTGCGGCGGTGGGTTTCCATTCGGAAGCGACAGACGAAAACAGTGGACTAAGTCCTTCCGCCATCGTCGGATGGACGAGGATACTATCGCGCAGCGCTGTATAAGGCAGGCCGCCAATCATCGCGATTTGAACGGATGTCATGACGTCGCCCGCATCAATACCAAACATTGTGAAGCCGAGAATGCGATCGCTATCCGTCTCGACCAAGGCCTTTAAGAATCCGCGCGTCTCACCGAGGGTACGAGCGCGCAATACCGCGTCCCCTGGAATCTTAAAGAGGCGATGCCCAACTCCTCGTGCTTTCGCTTGCGTCTCGTTAAGTCCGATCTGCGCGAGCTCTGGATCGGTAAACACGCAGAAGGGGACAATCCTGCCCGTGGTCACGCGACTCCCACCCGTGAGGTTGTCATGAACAACACGGAAATCATCGATGCTTATGTGAGTAAATTGCGGGCTGCCGGCCACTTCACCGATCGCCCACACTCCCTCTGCCGTCGTTTGCAGCTTCTCATTTACCTTGAGGTAACCACGATCCGTCACCTCGACGCCTGCCAAATCCAGTCCAATTCCCTCGGTATTGGGAGTCCGTCCCGCAGCAACCAGCAGATGGCTGCCTTCGAGCATCTTCTCGACTCCTTTTTGCTCGATGACGATCCTCACCGACTCGCTTGATTTCCCTGAAATATTCTTGATGCGAGCATTCGGCACAACTTCAATCCCTTCGTCCGCGAAGAGAGCATCAAGCGCAGCGCTTACATCCTCATCTTCTCGATGCAACAGTCGGTCGTTGCGCTCGATGACTGATACCCTGCTGCCAAAGCGACGAAAGGCTTGCGACAGTTCTATCCCGATGTAACCGCCCCCGATCACAAGCAGATGCCCGGGGACCCGATCGAGCTCGAGAGCCTCGATATGTGTAAGTGGTTGTGCTTGAGCAAGACCAGGAATCGGTTCCAGCGCCGCATGCGTTCCCGTGCTGATGATCACATTAGCGCCACGCAGGCGACGCAAAGTTCCATCAGAGAGAGCAACCTCCACAGTGCGAGGAGCGATGAAACGTCCAGATCCGAAGATCAGTTCCGCTCCGGTTTTCTTATAGTTATCCAGGTAGGCCTGATTCAGGTCCGAAACCATCCTCCGTTTACGGTCACGGACAGCAGCCATATTGAGTGCAAAGCTGTCGTGAGCAATGCCGTAGTCACTGCTCCGGCGGACATACGACGCGACCTTCGCAGTGTGGATGATGTTTTTGCTGGGAAGACAGGCGATGTTTGGACAAGATCCGCCAATGTATTTGCGGTCAACCACGGCTACACGTTGCCCCTTGGCGGCAAAGGTCCATGCAGCAACGGTCGATCCCGTGCCACCACCCAGAATTACCAGATCGAATTCTTCAGGCTCGTTGTTACTACGGGTCGGCGTCAATGAAATTCCTTGGTTATGCATGCGATTTTGTCTTTCTCACTACTCGGCTGCGCATTGCCTGTCAATCAATATCTAACATTTTCTTTGGGGTGCTTCCCACAATGTATCCAATTATCTATCGCGCCTAACTCAACGATTGGTGCGGATGAAGCCTCTTCGGTTGCCGGGAAATCTTTGTTGACCGGGCGATTGATCAGAAAACGCTCTGGCGCAAACTGTATTAGGCGCCAATAAGCTTGCAAATACGGACGACGCGCCCTGTCGACATAACAACACCAAGACTTCCTTTCCCAGCCACTCCAGCATGCGCTGAACGTTTTGCCATCCCACATGGGAGATGGGGGCACCGTATTTATTGGCCATGTAGATGGAATCCATCATTTCGCCACTGAGAGGGGCGCGCCTGTTCCGCGCACGGGTATGGCGTCCACGCACTTTCCTTGGGCACAATGATTTCGGTGGGCAACCATCAATTATCAAAAAGACAACGTACCGAAGGTAAGGACGTTGCCCCGCACCTTCAAAAGTAGTAGGCAAGGAGCATGAATCGAAATGTTCATGGGGTGAGGGAGATCTCAATAGACGGACATGGGTGAGATATGAGCGGACTGTTTAACAAAGTGGCAATCGTAACCGGAGCATCCAAAGGAATAGGCGCCGGGATTGCAACTGCCTTGGCCGCGGCAGGAGCGCAGGTGGCTGTGAACTATTCCTCCGACCGTGAAGGTGCCGAACGGATCACTAAGACGATTGCTGAGAATGGAAGCCGCGCAATCGCGGTCGGGGCCGATGTCTCCAAGTCCTCAGATGTCGCCCGGCTATTCAAAGAAGTGGATTCCGCGTTCGGAAGATTGGATGTTCTGGTCAACAACGCTGGGGTATTCCGCTTTGGCGCACTTGCGGACATTACTGAACAGAACTTTCACCTCCACTACAACGTCAACGTTCTCGGGACGATTCTCACCGTGCAGGAGGCCATCAAGCGTTTTGGCCCCGAGGGCGGAAGCATCATCAACCTCAGCTCTATCGTCGGCTCACATCCGGTCGTGGGAGCACTACTCTACGCTTCTACGAAAGGGGCCATCGAAACCCTGACTCGGGGATTGGCGCTCGAACTGGCGCCGCGCAAGATACGCGTGAACGCCATCGCTCCCGGTCATACGGAAACCGAAGGCAACTTAACAGCCGGGACTTTTGCGGGAGGTGCCGGCGCCATTTTGGCAGAGAAGACGCCGCTCGGCCGGCTTGGTCGCGTCTCGGATATCGCCCCGCTGGCAGTGTTCCTGGCGTCGGACGAATCGGCTTGGATCACCGGAGAGGTCATTCGGGCCGCAGGCGGTCTCGTCGTTGCCACCTGAGGGCGACGTGAGGACGGCATGAAGTCCCTGTGCGCAGTAAACCTGCACAACGCAGCATTTCAGCTCTCCCGTCAAGATGGGAAATTGGGAAAGCCGTGCAATGGACGTCGAAAGTCTCGTTTACCAAATGGGGTCCGAAAGACATTTCCTACTTGACAGACCGAAGGAGGATGCCGAGGAAGTGAAGAAGGTTATTCGTATCCGCTGAAGGCGTAGCGGATCGACCGCGAACGTGTCCAGGAAATTCGAGGACGGGGCCACGATATTCCACAGCCGTCTCGTAAGATCTGACCTTGCGCTCGACCCCCGGCTTGTTCCATCATTGTCTCGACAGAAGAATAGCTCGACAGAAGATATAGACCGAGCAATATCGGCAAGGCTGCAAGCGGTCAAGAATCGGCCCGTAAGCCTCGTGCTTTCAGGATTTTGAGTTATAAGATCTTTGTTATGAGGATTTTGCCAGGAAATTTACCGGTCCGGGTTCCGTAAGTTGTTGATTCCAGATATTTTGTCAAGTCGATGGGGGAGGGGCGGGGTAGGTAACTAGAAGATAAACTTACAGCCCTAAACGAATCCTCCGTCGTCGAGCAAGATGGCGATACACAGAAAGGAGAATAGGATGCAATTTCAGAGTGACTACTTCAATGCTTATCACAACCTAAAGCTGACACGAGATGACAAAGGCGTGCTGGTTGCTGAGGTCCACACCAACGGCGGGCCGTGCATTATGACCGCCCAATCTCACACGGAGTTTGTCGATGGGTTCTACCGGATTTCGCAAGATCGCGCGAACAAGATCGTAATCCTTACGGGCGCCGGTGGGGAGTTCATTACGGATGTCGACTGGTCCTCCTTCGGCAACGCCGCCGATCCCGGCGTTTGGAGCCAGGTTCATGATGAAGGCGTTCAAGTTTTGGAAAACATAGCCAACATCCGCGTCCCAGTCATCGCGGCAATCGAAGGACGCGCCCATGTGCATTCAGACTATGCGCTACTTGCCAGTGTAATCGTGGCCGCAGATGGCGCGACCTTCCAGGATGTCGCCCACTTCTCTCAGGGCGTTGCGCCCGGCGACGGAATCTTTACCACCTGGAGTTACCGCGCCGGAGCGGGGCGAGCGGAGGCGTTCCTGCTCAACCCGCAACCGATCACGGCTCGCACCGCGTATGAATGGGGAGTGGTTGCCGAGGTTGTACCGAATGGTAAGGCGCTAACCCGAGCACGGGAACTCGCCAAGTTGTACTTGAAAGCTCCGGAGGTAACCCGCCGCAACACACGCATCCACTTCATTCAACCGTTGAAGGAGCGCATCGTCCGGGAAGTTGGCTATGGACTATCGCTCGAAGGAGCCTCGGCAGCCGATCTCGTCAAATCAATGCAAGCCAGAAGTGAAGATGCGTCCGCTCCAAAAGCAAAAATCGCATGAACGGCGCTGGCGAGGGGGCGTTTCCAGGTCGCGCTACTGAGCAGAGGAGTAACGCCCAAGTCTAACCGCACTGCCGCGTCCTTGCGCGATAGACTGTTGTCATGACTACTAGCACCCTGAACTCCCTCGCCCGCGCTTCGTCCGCTTACTTGCGCTCCGCCATGCACCAACCGATTCGTTGGCATGAGTGGAGCGAAGAAGCGTTTGCGGCCGCGCAGCGGGAGAATAAGCCGATGCTGCTGGATATTGGCGCGGTGTGGTGCCACTGGTGCCACGTGATGGATCGCGAATCCTACGACGATCCGCAAGTGGCGGAGATCGTGAATGAGCATTTTATCGCGGTCAAGGTGGATCGCGACGAGCGGCCCGATATCGACATACGTTACCAGTCGGCCGTTAGCGCGGTCAGTGGGCAGGGAGGATGGCCGCTTACTGCATTTCTTACTCCAGATGGCAAGCCGTTTTATGGTGGAACTTATTTTCCTCCGACCGATGGATACGGGCGTCCGAGTTTCAAGCGCGTCCTACTTAGCATTGCCAACGCTTACAAGGAAAAACACGGCGATGTCATGGAGCAGGCCAAGATGGTCGAGAGCGCGATTGCGCAAACCGAGTCTCTCGCCGGTCGTAGCGGGCGCGTTTCTGCCAATGTAATCTCTTCGATAAAAGAAGCAGCATTGAAGATGTTTGACGCCGAGCATGGCGGATTTGGATCTGCGCCGAAGTTTTTCCACCCTTCCGTGATGGACTTGTTGATTGATCAGTATGCCCGGAGTGGAGAGGAACGTCTGCGCAACCTGATCGTGACCACCCTTGAGCGCATGGCGAATGGCGGGGTTTACGACCAACTGGCGGGAGGTTTTCATCGTTACTCGGTGGACGAACGCTGGGTGGTGCCGCACTTTGAAAAGATGTCCTACGACAATTCGGAGCTCCTGAAGAACTATGTACACGCGTATCAAGCCACGGGATCGGATTTGTTTGCCGATGTGGCACGGGATATCGTCCGCTGGATGGACGAGTGGTTGAGCGACCGTGAGCTCGGCGGGTTCTACGCTTCACAGGACGCCGACATCTCCATGGACGACGATGGTGACTATTTCACCTGGACGATCGAGGAAGCGCGGGCGGTGTTGACGAGTGAAGAAGCGCAAGTGGCGTCGTTGCGATATGACATTCATGAAGTTGGCGAGATGCATCACAATCCTGCAAAGAATGTGCTTTACGTGCGCGCCTCGGTGGAAGAAATCGCGAGGCGGATGAAAATTAGTCCGGACCGAGTAACGGAACTGCTTCATTCGGCGAAAAAGAAACTGTACGCGGCGCGTTTGCGCCGGCCGACACCTTATGTTGATAAGACGGTATACGTGGGCTGGAACGCCATGTGTGTGTCGGCCTATCTTGAAACAGCGAAGGTGCTTGGCCTGGAAAGCACGCGGAAGTTTGCGTTGCTTTCCTTGGACCGTATATTGGCGGAGGCTTGGATTCACCACTCGAGTGACGCATCCCCATGGCCTGAGTCCGCCCAACCACGTTTGCTGCACGTGGTCGCATATTCCGATCCTGAAGCTGAGCACCGCGAAGTCGCCGGTTTGCTTGACGATTATGCCGCGACGGTATTGGCCTGCCTCGACGCATATGAAGCGACAGCCGTGCTTAGCTATTTCAAATTCGCCCAGACTATCGCCAATGCAATGATCGACAAATTCTTCGACCCAACTGCTGGAGGATTTTTTGACCGCGAGCAAGTGGAGGGAGACAAAAGTCTTGGCGTGTTGGCTACTCGCCGCAAACCCTTGCAGGACTCGCCGACCCCATCGGGCAATGGGATGGCGGCAATCGCTCTGTTGCGGATGCATCACTATACGGGCGACACCGCATATCGTGATAGGGCGGAATTGACGCTCGAGGCTTTTGCTGGCGTAGTGGAGCAGTTCGGAATCTTTGCGGCCACTTACGGAATTGCGGTGGTCCACTACCTGGAGACTCCTTTGCAAGTAGTGATCGTTGCCCAGAACCAAGCCCAGGGTGGAGACGGGGACGCTCTAGCCGCAGCGGCGCAGGCTCGCTTCGCTTTGAACAAGACAGTTATTCGACTCGCGTCGAATAACCTGACTCCTATGAATCTGCCTCCGGCTATGGTAGCTACAATCCCGAACCTGCCTGAATTGAAGTCAGGAAAAGCCTTTGCCGTGCTGTGTTCAGGCTTCAGCTGCCACCCACCCACCAGTTATCCGGCGGATTTGCGGGAGAATATTCGCCGAGCGATGAAGACATCTTCCAGGTAGTCCCGCCAGTCTGGTCCTGCACAAAAAAACCGGGCTGACGGTTGATTAGGATGAAGTCCGTCAGCCCAAGTATGGCGAGCCCATGTCCGGCCCAAGTTACTAGATGTTACCTTGGTGATCTTGCTCCCATTTCTTACTTCGGTTTAACTACTATCTCAACATCGGGATGTTAGCGCATCGCTCCTGTAGTGTGGGTGGGCACACGGGTAGTGGGCCTCCGTCCGGGGCGGGAACCTGCGGAACGGCGGCTGCTACGTACGTGCCCACTAGTCCACACATCAGGATTGCTACCCTGATTGCTTGCTTCATGGTTTTTCTCCTCCGCGTCTGTCTGCAAAAGAACTACTCAATGGACGCGGAGACGAATTATAAAGCACGAGTCAAGCCAATTTTCGAAATTTAACCCACCGCGCGAATTTTCGTCACATCACTCCTTCCTCGGAACCTTTCCTCACATCAGCAGTATTAGTAATAACTACAAACGATAACTGTGTTTAACATATAAAAGTGCAAGTAAAACTTCCATGTTGACCGAGAGGCCTGTAAGCGCTCTGTTCTTAGGTTCGATTTTACGAAAGCCGGAATTGCAATTGCGGGAGGGCGCGTAATCTGAATAGCAGACCAATTGCCAGACGTCTTGCGGGACTACTTCTTGGAATCGGTCAGCGATCGTTGGGCAAAGCTACGACCGCCGCCGGTGGCTGAGGCAGCCTGAGCGGCCGCTCCTTGGGCTGCGACATTCTTGTCTTCAGTGGGTTCCATCGTCGCCTGCGTGCGGGACAGTGCCCGGTCTACCATTCCCTCAAACATGGGAATTAAGGAGTCCGCCGGGAAGGGATGCTGGACATCGGTAAGGCTCTGCTCCCAACGTTGAGGTCTGAACAAAGTTGAAGCCGCTTCCCGAGCGGGACTCTTAACGAAGCTATAGCCAAGCCAGATGAGCAACGTGCAGTTGTACGCCGTCATATTGATCAACTGAATGGATTCGAATCCCACGTGTTCGCCGACCCAGGATGCCAACAGCGACAACTCGACAAGGGCGAAGATTCCGAAACCCAACGCAACACCGAAACTGTATTGGCGTCGGCTAATGCCCATGTAACGAGCAAAAAACAATAGAAAGAAAACCATTCCCACTTGAACGATGCGCACGCAGCGTTGGGCGGTAAGAATCGCCTGCACCCAGAGTACGGTATGGGAAGAGTTGGTCGAAAGAGACACAACACCTGCTACCAGCAGCATGACCAGCCCCGCCCATTTAAAGAGCACAGTTCCCAGATCGCGCAACGTATGGAACGGCCGGAAAGCATCCAAGAACGCCTCGTGAATTACCTTAAAGCCCAGCGCCACACTGACAGCGGTGCCAATCCAGCTCATGTAGAACAAAGCTGAGTAGTTGTTACGGAAAGGGAAGACGACAGCAAAGGTGAGGATCTGGGTGATGACGTAGGCAAAGAAGAATTTAAATTGTCGGTATTGCCCGCGCCGGAACATGACTACGGCAATGGTTCCCTGGAGAATGGGATGAGCGATCCACAGAGCGTAATAGAGTATTCGGACTTTGTCGCTCACTGAAACCGTTCTCCTGGCCTGTTAAGTCGAGGTATAGATGGAGCTAAGCTGTGCACGAATGCGGATGGACTGATAAGAGAAGTTAACCCGTTTTGGGCGGAGGTTCAATGTACTCAGGTAACCGAAAGTAACGTTACCTTCGTGCCACCCACTGACGCCCTAACCGGTAGGTAGCCCAATCTCCGGTTTGGGCTAATTCCCGAAGACGGTGGCTGCCTCCGCGTTCAGAAATACAAAATAGGAACATCCCCACCGAGAGCTCGGAAAGCTGGATTGTGAGCGCGCTGTAAAAACAATGTTGTACTCACCGCTGTCAGCAGGACTTAACTCTCGGAAGATACTGTTTGGCTTCATTTCATCCCTAGCACCCGGCCGAATGACTGCGAGCTCCGCGAAGAAATCGTTCACATCGGTAAACCTTGCACGGCCGGGCACAAGGAATGAGACCTCGGTGTCTTGGGAAGAAAAATGCCACGCCATAGAAGCGGCAAGGTTTATGCCTCGCTCATAAGCATCGTCGCTCATAATGTCGGCTGGAGGATTGTCGAACACGATGCAGAGCTTGTGTTTATCCTCGCGGTTGAATTCGCGCACTTTCAAGGATCCTGACTTGGCAGTCGCCTTCCAGTCCACATGACGGGCCGAGTCCTCCGGCGAGTATTCGCGAATTCGATAAAGATCAGATCCTTGTCCGCGGACGAAACTTTCCCACTCCCCCCGAACCAGCGGTAAAATTTCAGCCAATTCCATAGGTGCGTCAATCGACGGGTAGACCAGAATCTCCCGCTGCAATAAAACATCCCGCATCTTGGTTAAGAAGGCAAAGGGAAAACGCGTGGCGACGCTGAAGCTGGATTCGCAGTATCGGCCGCGGCGCTCAAATCGCAATGGCAGATCCGCACTCAGCGTGGTCTTGGTTGGGAGGAACGGAAAGTAGACCATCCCCTCGAAGATCCCAGGCGGTTCTGCGGCCACTTCAACCCGGTGCACGCGCCAGTCCCGAACGCGTAGCCACTCACTCTGGGAAGAACGGCTCAGCGGAACAACAAATGTGGTTGGCTCCCATTTCCATTGCTTACGAGTTGTCTTCTGTTTTCGGGCGGATAGAACGCGGATAGAGAAGGAAGGGAGAAACCGTCGGTTATTACGCAGTTCGACGCTCCCCGTAATCTCGCGTCCGGCGAACACCTGGTTCGGCAGGCGCACGTTCAATTCCAGTCCACGCAACACCAGCGCGGAAAACACGCCGGACACCAAAATGGCCGCCAGCATTGCCGCTACTACGATGTAGAGGAGGTTGTTGCCGGTGTTAAGAGCGGCTATCCCAATCACCAGCGTTACCAGCACATAAATGATGCCTGCACGGGTCACTTCATAATGAAATGTTTGCCGTAACCGCTCGAGCGCCGCTCGCCGGGCTAGATACGGCACCGTAACCAGTCCTACCAGGGCCGCCAGCAAAAGCGCGGTGGACGCTAAAATTACCGATGTCCAGAGATGTCCTGCTTCACCCAATGCGGTGGAAAATAGAGCCGCACCGAATGCCAGACCAAGCCCCAGAATCGCCAGTACAAATTTGGCCCACACTTCAGCATTCGACGACTGAAACCAAGGCACCTTCGCTTCAGTCGCGATTTCGCCGGAATTGGGCGGATTAAGAGAGCCGGAACTCACTTCTCGAAGCCTAGCATTGCCGGAAGGAACGATCAACGGAAAGAGGCTGGTAAAGAAAGCCGTCGTAACGTGAACTGGAGAAGTTATGAATCTGAACGGCGGAACGAACGAACATCGCACCCGAGAGATGCCAAAGAGAGGAATCGCTTGCAGGCTAGCAGAAACAAGGTCTTATTTCTTCGCCAGTTTCGTGTTGTTCGGCTGTAAAAGTCCGAAGATCTGCAATTGCTTGTTACTCACAACATAAACCTTGCCATTGGCAACCACCGGCACGGAGTTCAAGTTGCCGGTTAGGTTTGGCCAAGAGCCCGCGGGATGGACAAATATCTGGGACATGGTGCTACCAGACTCAGGGTTGAAGGCATGCAGGTAAATGGTCTTATTAGCCTGCGGCCGAGATATAGCCCAGATGATGGGGTTGGCATTGCCGTTCGAGGAAATGCTGGTAAACAATCCGGGATCCTGGACGCTGGACATGGTGGCCGAGGCTGCTATGCCTGTCAACTTTGGGCTGGGCGAGGTCCGCAGCTTCCAGACTCGAACCTTGTTGCCGGCGCTGCTCACGACCCGTGCCAGACCGTCCGTGGGATCCACAAAATACGATTCCCCGCACCAGCAAGCTCCCACAGAATAAGTACCGAGGACGTTATTCTTGGTGGTTGAATACCCGCCGAGGGAATCCTCATTCATCAAGAACATACTCCCCGCCTTTCCTGCGGCTACCGCGAGATGAGGTATCGATCCCGGTTGGTCGGGCAGAACCATGACGCCACCGGAACCTGTATCGCCGTCGTCCTTATCCAAAGCTCCGACGTTGGAAGGAGTGAATAAGCTCAGCACAGTGGTGAGGTCGGAAGAGATTTGGACGACGCTTTCCTGAATGTTGGTGACGCCGTCGTAAGTATTTCCTGAGTAATCGGAATTTCCGGTCGCGAACAGGACGTTCCCGGAATCATCAGCGGCCGGTCCGTAGCCCGACATCCAGATGGAGGACAGGAAAAAACTGTTTGGAGAAGTAGCTTGCGTGTCGTTGAGGTGGTTGGCGGAAAGCGGAGCCAGGGTCGATGCGTTCCAACCCAGTAGCCATCCTCGCGAAAGGTTCGCCGAGTAATCACAGAAGCTTCCGAACCCCGCGTAGATATTGCCATTTGCCAGCAACAAAGCAGGTCGTTGCCGCTGATACGTAGCGTTGAATTTGAAGGTAGTGCCATCCGTCAGCGGACGCGATGCAGACACGACAGCAGGCGTCAAGGTATCAGTAAGGTTACCCAAATTGAGCGCGTGAAGAGTATACGTAGGACCGCTCGAGGCCTGCGTGTAAGTCATGACATACAAGATATTTGTATCAAGATCGATCACTGGCGTGGAATCGACGCCGACATTCGGCCCGTTGTTGTTGCAGCCCAGCGGCCAACTCACCGGCTTGCCCAGGCTTCGGCTCAGCAGCACCGTGCCCGCATCCGCGTCAATGGCGTAGACCGTATCATTTCCCGTCGCAATGTAAACCACATCATGGGTACCCTGATACTTCCCGGCCGTGATGCTTACGCCCGGCACCACAAGAGGCTGCGCATCCACCTGATCATCCAGCACAACTTTTGCCACCTGACCGAAAGAAGAGCTATTCACGTTGGCCGGAGTGAGGATGCTCTCGGCGGAGTTCCAACCTGTGCGATAGTTGTCGTTATGATAAGTCGTGACAGCGGTCTGAGCGGCGGCAATAGGCGCAAGCGCAGCTAGAAGTATCGCCGCAAGGCAAACTATACCGACCCGCCCACGAGTGTGGGTGATTAGACGAAGTGCCATTCCGGTCCCCCCAGAAGCGCGATTGAGTCTAGGGTGACGATCGAAGCTGGTCAAATGGAAGGAAGTCTCGGAGACGGAGGACCCTAATCGCTTCTTCCGATCTTCCAAGACCCGCGTCTGCAGTGGGCTTAGTATTCCGCCAATTCCTTCATCGCGCGGAAGAGATCGTTCGCCTGCGGCAGAATCGCATCCTCCAGAATCGGCTGGTAGGCCACGAAAGTGTCCGCTGCGGCAACGCGTCGCACAGGTGCATCCAGTTTCTCGAAAAGTTGATCGGCAATCCGCGCCGCAATCTCTGCGCCGTAGCCCCAGCTAAGACTGTCCTCGTAGGCGACGAGCGCTCGATTCGTCTTGGCAACCGACGCCGCTATGGTTTCCCAATCGAACGGATTCAGGCAGCGTAAATCGATCAGCTCTACCTTGATGCCGTGCTCGCGCTCAATCTTTTGCGCCGCTTGTAAGGCCCGAGGTACCACAGCGCCATAGGTGATCACGGTCAAGTCTGTTCCCGGATTCACAATGTTCGCTTTGCCGAATGGGATCATGTAATGCGGTCCCGGATAGGCTGCTCGGCCATAAGTTTCACGATACAAGCGCTTGTGCTCCAGAAAAAGCACTGGATCATCGCAGCGAATCGCGGTGCGCAGCAATCCAGCAGCGTCCAGCGCGTTGGATGGGAACACGACTCTCAAACCCGGAATGTGCGTGAAGATGCTCTCTCCGCATTGCGAGTGATAAATCGCTCCCCCGGTCAGGTATCCGCCAATGGCCACACGAATGACGACAGGGCAGGAGAAGACATTATTCGAGCGCCATCGAATTACTGATAACTCGTCTCGAATCTGCATCATAGCTGGCCAAATGTAATCGAAGAATTGAATCTCTACCACTGGCTTCAAACCGCGCGTCGCCATGCCGGTCGCGCGCCCCACGATTGCAGCCTCGGCCAAAGGAGAGTTAAAGACCCGATCATTGCCGAACTCACACTGCAAGCCAAAGGTCAGCTTGAACACGCCTCCTTTACCTTTAACGAGCTTTCGCTTCAAGTACTCTTCACGGCTGCAGTCCGCCACATCCTCGCCAAAAATGACGATGCGTTCGTCCCGTTTCATTTCATCGTGCAGGGTTGCGTTAATCAGATCCGCCATGGTCTTTGGCGCAGGCTTTTTACCGTCAGCTAAATCGGTAGCGATTAAGGCTGCTGTGTCGAATATCGCTGAAGCGGGATCCAGATCCGGCGAATACACATATTGGGTAACGCTTTCCGGCGCAGGCGGAAAGGCTTCGAGCGCCTGATCCACGGCTGCTTGAAGTTCTTCATCCACTCGTTTTTCCAGTTCGTTAATGCCGTTCGCATCGAGAATTCCTTCGCGCAGCAAAAACATCTGGGTACGCGTTACCGGATCGCGCGCCGCGTCGCGCTCGCGTTCGGCATCTGGACGGTATAACCGCTCGTCGTCAGAGAGAGAATGCGAATATGGTCGGATCACGTGTGCATGGACGAACGCAGGCCCATGGCCCTCGCGGCAATACTTGGCTGCGCGCCGAAAAGCTCCGTAACTAGCTTCAGGATCGGTGCCGTCAACCTCTTCAAAATGAAAATTAGGAAAGCCGGAAACCAGCCGCGAAATGCTTCCGCCAGCCGTCTGCACCTCCACCGGGACCGATATCGCGTAACCGTTATCCTGGACGCAAAAGATTATCGGCAACTTACTGAGCGCAGCAGCGTTCATGGCTTCCCAGAACTCACCCTCGCTCGTGGTGCCGTCGCCCAAGGAAACGTAAGTGATTTCGTCGCCATGGAAGCTGACATCCTTGAAACGCCGGTAGTCGACCGATTCCGGGCTCTGCGGTACTTCGGCTGCCTTAGGACGACGCGAATAATAGCGACCCGCCTCTGCACAACCCACCGCCTGGAGGATCTGCGAGCCGGTCGGCGACGATTGCGTTACTACGTTTAGCCTTTTGAATCCCCAGTGCGAGGGCATCTGGCGTCCGCCGGAACTTGGATCATCCGCCGCACCCACGGCTTGCAGGAACATCTCTACTGGCTTGGCACCCAGCGCCAGGCACAACGCGCGGTCCCGATAATAGGGATAAAACCAGTCATACCCCGACTTCAGCGCCAGGCCAGCAGCGGCGCCAATCGCTTCATGTCCTGCGCCTGACATTTGAAAGAAAATCTTCTGCTGCCGCTTGAGCATGATCTCCCGGTCGTCAATGCGCCGGGAGGTATACATAATGCGGTAAGCCTCAATGAACTGCTCCCGCGTGAGCCCTTCAGACTCGCGCGTTTTTTTATGGCCCCCCACTGACAACTTTGGGTCGGTTTTTGTCGTTGCCATCCGTTTCCCCGATAAATTTATAATTTCTCTATGAATAGATTCCGCGAACTCAGATAAGGTGCGGACGCTACCGGACAGGTTGCATTGTAAACGGGAACCACGGAATGGAGAACATGCAAGTTGTGGCTGGCATGCTGCGGAACTTTGGTTACTAAACTGTGGCCCGGTTAGCCCTACCCCATACCAGCCCAAGGCTCCGCTCCAGATCAACAATCAAATCCTGAGTGTCCTCCAGCCCAATATTCAATCGCACGATACGAGCGCCATAATCCGGACGCCCTTTCGATCCATTGAAATCGTAAGCTACGGCAAGGCTAGTGACGCCGCCCCAGCTATAACCAATTTCGAACAACTCCAGCGCATCCACAAACTGCAATACCTGCTCCTTCGTCGCTTCTCGCATAAACACAATAGAAAAAATGCCCGCCGATCCGGTGAAGTCCCGCTTCCACAATTCATGCCCAGGGGAGCCCTCGAGAGCCGGATGTAGCACGCCCTCGATTTCAGGGCGCTTCTTCAGCCAGTTCGCAATCGTCATGGCCGAAGCTTCAATGTGCTTCAACCGCACAGCCAAGCTTTTCATGCCGCGAAGGGCTAGGCTGCAATCGTCAGGCGATGCCGCGTATCCTAGTAGCTGATGAGTCGATCCCATGCGGCGGTGGAGTTCCGCATCTTTCACTGTTACCGAACCCAGCAGCACATCGCTGTGTCCGCCGATATATTTCGTTAACGCCTGCATCGTGATATCGACGCCATGCGCGAAAGCATCGAAATAGATTCCTGCTGACCAGGTATTGTCGAGCGCCACCAGCCCTCCGCGAGCATGTGCCGCCTCCACAATGGCAGGCACGTCCTGTACCTCCATGGTGATCGACCCTGGATTTTCGCACCATACCAGGCGAGTGCTCTCCCGGAACAAGTCCTTAATGCCGCTGCCAATCTCCGGCGGATACGAAGTAGAATCCACTCCGAAGCGACGCAACACAATACTGACTAGTTTGCGGTTCGGAGTGTAGACGTTCTCTGGAATGAGAATGTGATCGCCGCTTTTTAGAAATGCCAGATTGATGAGGGAAATCGCACCCTGCCCGCCGGGAGTAATAATCGTCCGGTATCCCTTTTCAAGTTCGCAGATTTTACCCGCAAGTTCCAGCGTGGTAGGAGTGCCGTAAAGCCCGTAAGTGTAGCCCACTTCGTGCTGGTCCCAACTGTCGTCGACGGAAGCGGCATCGGGAAACAGGGTCGTCGAACCACGAAACACCGGGCTCGCCAGCGACCGATAACCCTCGGGAACTTGCACATCGGAGTGAATTAATCGCGTCTTCCAGTTTTTCGCCTCGTTCTTAGCCCCATCCTTTGCCATGGCGGAATTATAAGGGTGCAACGGCGATCCATTTAATTGGCGATCATTTATGCTAGTAGCGCATGATCCACATTCGTCGACGTTTCGACCCAGATTCCATCAAGCTGGTTATCTTCGACCTTGATGGTACCCTGATTGATTCACGCCTAGATCTGGTGCATTCCGTGAATGCCGCCTTGCGTCATATCGAGCGCCCCGAATTGCCCGATGACGTCATCGCCAGCTACGTGGGAGATGGTGCCCCTGCCTTGATCCAGCGCGCGCTCGGGGCTGAAGCCTCTAACGAGAAGCTGGCGCGGCAGGGTCTGGAGTTTTTTCTGTCGTACTATCGCGAACACAAGCTCGACCATACCTCCGTCTATCCCGGCATTCCCGATGCGCTGACCACCATTCAGAGCCTTGCCAATGAAAAACCGCGAAAGATGGCCGTGCTCACCAATAAGCCCGTTGTCCCCTCGCGCCAAATTGTCGAGTCATTGAAATTAGGAAGATTCTTCATGCAGATCTATGGCGGCAACAGCTTCGCCACCAAGAAGCCGGATCCGGAAGGGGCGCTCAAACTGGTAACCGAGGCCGGCGTACGCCCAGAGGAAACTGTCATCGTCGGCGACTCCCATGTCGATGTTGAAACCGGGATCAATGCTGGTTTGTGGACGGTGGCCGTGAGCTACGGCTTCGCCCCGCATACTTTGAACTCGAATCCCCCGGATGTTCTCCTTGACGCTCCTCACGAACTCGCCGAGGTATTCGCTTGAGCGAGAGTTAAGCAAGTATGCTGGTTCCTCCGGTTCTGTCTCCGCGCCCCAGCCGTCATGTAAACTCATGCGACACGCACAATGACCAACGCGAACGCCTTCACCAGTTCGGAATTGCGCAGACTGCGCAGCTTGAAAGATCCGCACGGCATTCAGAAATTTCTCGACAATGCTCCTTATCACCTTGCCGGCACCGCCTGGTCGCCGCGCCGCGTGCTCGCCGAGCAAACCGCACACTGCCTGGAGGGCGCAATCTTCGCCGCCGCCGCTCTGCGTGCCAATGGCTACCCTCCGCTCCTGCTTGATCTGGAAGCCGAGTACGACACCGACCATGTAATCGCGCTTTTCCGTGAGAAGGGATATTGGGGAGCTATTGCAAAATCAAATTACACCGGTTGCCGGTGGCGCGAGCCCGTGCATCGGACCTTGCGGGAACTCGCACTTACTTACTTCAACAGCTATTTCAATTTACGCCGCGAACGCACTCTGCGGCGCTTTTCGGATCCCGTCAACCTTACGCAGTTTGATCGCCAAAACTGGATGACCACCGCTGAGCCTGTATGGTTTATCGCCTACCATCTGTGCGACATAAAACACTATCCGCTGATCACTCCAACCATGGCCAAGCGCCTGCATCGAGTTGACGATCGCTTGTTTCAGGGTGAATGCCTAGGCAAGGCGCTCAAGGGCGCGGATTAGATTACTCCTGCCGGGTTGCTGTGCAACGAAAAGCCCTGCCATCCCAAACAGAATGGCGGGCATATTCAACCGGTTTATTGTTATTGGGCGTAGACGTAGTCAGTGAACGCCTGCGCATGGGGAGAGCTCCGACTCCGGTCACATCGTTCCCAACCTATAGCCGTTTTCAGACTGGAATCCGTGCCGAAGGAAATTATTAGCCCCTTGTACTGGCCGGAGACGGCGCACAAGTCATTCCAATCACAACAAAATAAGAGCTATCCACTGAGAAATGGTACTTGCCTTTTCTAGCTGGTTCTTTCGGTTCATTACTCCCCCTGGGAATCGAGATAGGCTAGACCGGAAAACTAGATCATCGCAACCTGATGCCCCTCTGATCAAAGCTTCACAAGTGGTGAAGGTTGAGATTGCAGTGCAGCTTTGGGTTGGAATACGAGTCAAGGGCGATTCAGTCGCCGCGTGAAACCCGGCGGTGATAGCGGGTTCACCCGCGGTTCGCAAGCGCATTAGGTCGTCGGTAGCGATGTGACTCGCCAAAATGCTAATGTGATGAGTCGCCCTCGGCTAGCTTGCCCTGAGCTAAGCCGAACGGTCGAGCGAAGCTCAACTCGCTGGCGACGAACATATGCGACTATATTACCGATTCATCTTCAGCCAGAAGGTAATTCCTCCCAAACGCAGAAAACAAGCAGCCAATCAGCTTCTTTTCATGAATCGTGAAGCAGCCTTTAGTCTTCTAATGCCCATCATGAGACATGCAGCTGTCCTGCTCTTCACTCTAGTTTCCGGACTTTTGATGCTGGTGCACCTCGCAGCTGCGCAACAAGATGCAAGTCCCAGCATTGGAGAGAACAAGTTAGTCGCAACCTCCGTGCCGGATCTGAAACCCGATGCCCAAGGTGCAATTTCCCAGGAACAAATGCAACAACTCTTCCGCGCGGTCGCCGCCAACGATCTGGAGAACGACAAGCGCCTGCGCAATTACACCTACGTTGAACGCGACGATGAACATAAGCTTGACGGCGATGGTCAGATCAAGTCCTCCGATGTAAAAAGTTACGAAGTGCTGGAGCTTTACGGAGAGCAGGTCCGGCGCCTGACCGAGAAGGATGACAAGCCGCTCGACTCCAAAGACGCCGCCAAAGAGGAAGAAAAGTTACAGAAAATCATCGACAAGCGTAAAGAAGAAACGGACGACGCGCGCCAAAAGCGCGAGGACAAGGAAGAGAAAGACCGCGAACACGACCGCCAATTTGTACGCGAAGTGGCCGATGCCTACAACTTCCACTTGGTGGGTACAGAGGTTTTAGAGGGCCGCGATGCATGGGTGATCGATGCCGAACCCCGGCCCGGATACGAGCCGCATATGAAGGACGCAAAGTTTTTGCCCAAGTTCCGCTTCCGCGCCTGGATCGACAAGGGCGAAGCTCAGTGGGCAAAATTGGATGTCGAGTGCATCGAAACTGTTTCTATCGGACTCTTTCTTGCTCGTATTCACAAAGGTTCACGCATCGTCATCGAGCAGAAGCGCGTAAATGATGAGGTCTGGCTTCCTCTGCATGTCTCGCTAAAGATAGATGCGCGTGTAGCGCTGCTGAAAGAGGACAGAGTGGAACAAGATGTAACCTTCCGGGATTACAAGAAGTTTCGCGCCAGTACCAGGATTGTGAACTTAGGCGAAACGAAACCCTAGCCACTCTTCCTGCGACTTCAGACAAGCCGTGTCATCTAACGCACCTGCGTTCCGCAGGCCAAGTTAGCGGTGGTGCGTTTTGTGAGAATATTTATGCACGGACAATTGTGCTTGGCTGTCCGTCGAGCGAAGCTCGACTCCTTAGCTTTTCTAACGACGGCAAATGGCACCGCTATCCAGAGTTAAGGCAACGGAGGTTCCTTTGCTACGCACCGCTATAATAGTAAGATTCGCAGCCCGCAAAGCGAAACCCTGTGCACAACGTAGGTGGTCATGCACCTTACCCAACTCAAAGTTCACGGGTTTGGCTAGCGACTGAGACCTAAGACCTTTTTCCGCCCATGGATTTCAAACTCGTCTCCGATTACAAACCGCAAGGCGATCAGGGCCGCGCCATCGAGTCCCTTTTGCGTGGCGTCTATGACCGTGAGCAGCATCAGGTTTTGTTAGGTGTCACCGGCTCAGGCAAGACTTACACCATGGCCAAGGTGATCGAGGCCGTGAACCGTCCTGCCCTGGTTATGGCTCACAATAAGACTCTGGCAGCGCAGCTCTATCACGAGTTTAAGAATTTCTTCCCGCACAATGCCGTTGAATATTTTGTTTCCTATTACGACTATTACCAGCCCGAGGCTTATGTTCCGGCGGCGGATCTTTTCATCGAGAAAGAAGCGACAATCAACGACGAACTGGACAAGCTGCGCCTCTCGGCGACGCGATCGTTATTCGAACGCCGCGACGCACTGATTGTTGCATCCGTGAGTTGCATCTATGGCCTGGGCTCACCGGAAGCTTACTACGGCATGATGCTGTTTCTTGAGACAGGCCAGAAGATTTCAAGGGAAGACATTACACGCAAGCTGGTCGATATTCTTTACGAGCGCACCAACGGCGAGTTCCGTCGAGGAACATTTCGAGTGCGCGGGGATGTCATCGAGGTTTTTCCCACATACGACGACATGGCCTACCGCATCGAGCTCTGGGGAGATCAAGTCGAGTCGCTGTCGCAGATCGACCCCCTCTTCTGCACGGTCAAGCAAAAGTATATGCGGCTGCCGATTTATCCGAAAACCCATTACGTTATGAAAGATGAAACCCGCGTGTCGGCGGTCGAGTCAATTAAAAAAGAGCTGGCGTGGTGGGAAGTAGAATTAGAAAAGCAGGGCCGCCTCGTCGAATCACAGCGCATTCACCAGCGCGTGAAGTTCGACCTGGAAATGATTAAAGTGATGGGCTATTGCCACGGCATTGAAAACTATTCGCGGCATTTTACGGGACGCATGCCCGGCGAGCCTCCGCCCACCCTGCTCGATTATTTTCCGCGCGATTATCTCATGTTCGTTGACGAATCGCATCAAACGATTCCGCAATTGCGCGGAATGTATGCCGGCGACCGTTCACGCAAAGAAACTCTAGTCGAGTATGGCTTCCGCCTGCCATCGGCGCTCGATAACCGCCCGTTAACCTTTGATGAGTTTGACCACCGCACCAATCAACTGATCTACGTCTCAGCCACGCCTGGGCCGTATGAGCTCACCAAATCCTCGGGTGTTGTGGTCGAGCAGATTATCCGGCCTACGGGGCTGATTGATCCTGAAGTGGAAGTTCGTCCGGTCAAGGGCCAGATTGACGACCTTTTGCATGAAATCCGAGCCCGGGTAGCCAGCGGCGAGCGCGTCCTGGTCACCACGCTAACCAAGCGCATGGCGGAGGATCTCGCCGAGTACTACGCCGAGGTCGGCGTGAAGTGCCGTTACATGCACTCGGAAATTGAAACCCTGGAGCGGGTCAAGATTCTCCGCGACTTGCGCAAAGGTGAGTTTGATGTATTGATCGGCATCAATCTATTGCGAGAGGGACTCGACCTGCCGGAGGTTTCCCTGGTTGCAATTCTTGACGCTGACAAAGAAGGCTTCCTGCGTTCATGGGGATCGCTAATCCAGACAATTGGCCGCTGCGCACGTCATCTGCACGGACGCGCAATTCTCTACGCCGACCGCATGACCGATTCGATGAAGCGCGCCATGGGCGAAACGTTGCGTCGCCGCGCCATCCAGACTGCCTACAATGAAGAACACGGCATCACTCCGGAATCGATCATCCGCCCGCTCGATATGACGTTGGCCGGAATCGTCGCCGCTGACTATGCCGACCTGACGGGCGGTGAGGCCGAGGGCGTGCCCGAATTCAAATCGCAGGAAGAGTTGGATACCTACATCGTCAAGCTTGAAAGTGACATGCGCGAGGCGGCAAAGCGTTTCGAGTTCGAAAAGGCCGCGAAGCTGCGCGATACGATAAAGGAGCTGCGAACTAAGGAATTCTTGTTTGCGTAGACCTGGTGCCGCAGTAACCGTTACCCTCCCGCACCGCACTTTTTCGAATCGCACGTTCATCGTCTTCGGTACCCTGGAAAGCCACCACTGTCTGAGGGAAGATGTCCAAACGCCGGTTTTCCACGATCTTTCCCCTGCCGAGCGGCACCTCACTCTATGTCCGATCCCGAGCCTTCGCAAGAAACGACAAACCAGGTCAGCGAATGCTGGCAACAGGCAGTCCAGGCCGTGTTGGGCGCTGCAATGTTGGCTGGCGCGCTAGCCACGTTCTATTACTATTCGCCTCGCGTAGCCGATAGCTCGCAACCGGAGGACTTGCAAAGAGAAGTCCACGCGCTCAGCGCGCAGGTGGCCAAGCTGGAAAAAGAGCAAGCCACGCCTGCCCTGGTGCTCAATCGATATCGAAATTCCATCGGCTACGTGTATGGCATATATCAGATTGGTTTCGTGAATCAGCCGGCTACTATCCGGGCTCGTGTCTCCGGAACCGGATTCCTGGTCGGCGACGGTTTGCTCGCTACCAATCGCCATGTCGCCGAGCCCTGGTACGGAGACGCCGAGGCCGAAGCTTTGATTGATCGCGGTGCCACCGCCACGCTTGAGAGCTTGGTCGTATTCTTCCCCGGATCGGTCAACCCCGTAAACTTGACGCCCGGCGCAGTCTCTTCTACAAGCGATCTCGCGGTATTGAAGATCGCAGATAAAGAGGCAGTCCGCGCCATGGCCGTACTGCCGCTGGCGAAAGGGAACGCGCTGCCCGGCGAGTTGGTGACGGTGATCGGCTATCCCATGGGAATTGCAGGCATGGTAGCCAAATCGCCTACCGAGATTTACCAGCGCATGGCCTTCCGCCACAATGACATTACGGCGGCCAGCGAATTGGCCGCTCTCTCGCTCATTCGCCCCTCCACCACTTGTGGCCACTTGGGTGACGTAGTGGGAAATAAGCTGATCTATGACGCGCCGACCGCTCACGGCGGAAGTGGCGGCCCCGTGTTTAATTCGAACGGGGAAGTGATTGGTGTAAACTCGGCCTATATCGACGGATTTTCCGGCGGTACGCTAGGATTCTCCGTTGATGCTTTACGTCCGCTCATCGCGGAAGCAGGAAAGTAAAACTAGATTTGTTTCTCAAAGTTCACGTCAAGAAAACACTCGACAAAAAATGACAGGCGGGAAGCTGAAGCTTCCCGCCTGTTTTTGTTTTGCTTACGATTAGAAAGCCCATCGCAATGAAAACTGAATCAACCGCGGCGTTCCCGTTGTGCTTACAATCTGTCCGAAAGGATCCTGACTGGTCTGTGGACCGGCCGCCCACGCCAGGTACTGCTCATAATCTGTCACCAGCGGAGTGCCGAAGTTCGGATGATTCCACAGATTGAAGAAATCAGCCGCGAAGCGCAGATCCTGCCGTTCCGTCAGCTTGAAATGCTTAATGAGCGAGAAATCCCAGTTCTGTTGAAATGGCCCGCGATAAATATTGCGGCCCAAATTGCCAAACCCGGTAGTGCACGTATCTCCTGTCGCGTCAGGACAATTTCCTGGCTTGACCCCAGGATAGTAAAGGTAGGGCGCCGCGGCGAAAGCAGCCGGATCTAACCATCCAGCCAAACGCTCCGTGACGCTACCATGGCTCATGCCCTCTGCAATCGTAGCGCCTGGGGAGAGACTTGCCCCAACCGGCGACGTACCAGCCCCAAGAAACGCGTTGCCTCCATTCGAATCCAGCACCGAAAACGGAAGCGAGGATTGAAAGCTGGTAACGCCGCTCACCGCCCATCCATCCAGCGCGGCATGTTTGAATCCCGAAGTGTGAATGAAGAACGGCAGATCGTAGACGTAGCTGATCTTCAATACCTGCGGACGATTGAAATCCGAAATTCCACGCGACGCGTTGATCGTGCTCTCGTCGTCGAAGGCAGTGTTATTGGCGGTATTTCCGGTCGAGGTCGCGTCGATATTTTTTGAAAAAGTATAGGCCGCTTGAATATAGCCATACTCCCATCGCCGCGACACCGTGGCCTGGAGCGAATGGTAGATCGAATATGCATCGTTGGCGAAGATTTGATAACCGGAGTAGCCGTTCAACCCCGGAGCGGGGGTGCGAGCGATCGCGTTGGAAAACGTATTGTTGGTGATCTGATACGTAGCGCCGCTGGTCGTCGTAACAGTAAACGGATTTGCTGGCGTGGCATCGGCCGACTGGATTGCATCACGCGTTTCGCGGAGGTGAGTACCCTTCGTTCCGACATAGCCAACTTCCAGCACCCACTTCCGGCCCAGATCACGCTGCAAAGTCAAATTCCACTGCTGCGTGTTCGGTACAACGAAGTGCCTCGGCACCTCCAACACAAATAGATTCTGTGTAGAATTGACGCCCGTCTGGCCTGGTGTGCACGCGTATGTACTATCGGGGATATTGGGATTGTTACTAGGGGCAAAGCTGGTGAGACGGGCTAGGCAGGGCAGCCACGCACCTGACAACTGTTCCGCAGCAGGCACGGCATTGGAATTCGTAGCCGGAGTACCCGTAAAGAAATCAGACATCGTAAATCCCGGCGTCTGACCGAAGAACACGATAGGAATAAACGGTGCCTGGAAGCTCAATTGGTCAACCGCTCCAACATCTTCGCGCACGTAAAAGATTCCATACCCGCCGCGCAAAGTCGTGTTGTGATGGCCAAGAATATCCCACGCAAACCCCACGCGCGGTCCGATCCCGGTGGAGACGCTATTCTTAAAAGTTGAGCCAGCCGCCGTACCGGTCAGACCGGCCACGCCTGACTTGTCCACGCACTTCGGGTAAACGAACGGATACTGCCCGGTCTTGGTCAGGTCTGATTCCATATTGCCTATGTGGCAGGCATCATCGCTCCACGCGCCAAAGAATTCCGTGCGTAAACCAAAATTTAAGGTCACGTTCGGCGTCGCCTTCCAATCATCCTGCGCGAACACCGCGGAATTCTTCTGCCGGTAGTTGTGGTTGTAGACACCTCCGCCGCCAAAGCTGAATTCGGGCGCGCCCTGCAGAAAGTTGCCGAAATCGGTAACCGGAGAGGTGGTCGAATCGCCAAAGTAAAGCTGGCCATTGAAGACCTGCGGGAATTTTTTGTTAAGACTCACCGGAGTAAATTCGCCGCCAAACCGCCAGCTGTGTTTCCCCTTCACCCAGCCCAGCGTCTCGATGAAATTAAAATTGTTCTGCGCCTGGTACTGGTTAGCCTGCGGCGTCGGCCCAAATTGAAATCCGGAACTGACGAAAGTGAATTTGTAAATGCTGTCCGTCAGATTGTTAGTCGGCCGGGTGATCCCAGCGTCCGCCGCGGTGACCGGCGGAACGTTAATATCGCTGTTGTTAATCCGGATGAATCCGAGGCGGAAGTCGCTGACCAGAGTAGGCGAAAAGACATGGGTTTCCGTGAACGAAAAGACCCGGTCATGCACAGGGAGTTGGTAAGGAAAATTAAGATCGCCGCTGCTGATGCTGCCCCCCAGCGAAGCGGTTAAACCGCCTGCGCCAAAAGGAACATTTGATTGGAAATTCTGGAAAAAGAAATTAACTGAGAGCTTGTCTCTGGAGTTGCGGAACTCCCGATCCCATGTAGAAGTAAATTGATTGTCTGTGTAGGAGCCGGGAATACTGGTAGTGAATGGGACGACCGTTCCAGCCGCTGTTCCAGCAGGAACATTCGGCAGCGGAAATAGATAACCATTCGCTGCCGGGCCAAACTGATTGCTCTGAAATGCCATCAGCGATGCTGCAACCGGATCAATGCTGGGCACGCCGAACGCCGATGCCAGCGCGGCTTGCCCTGTCGGTCCGCGATCCGCCGCAGGAATATACGGAATGAGCGTGCTGATAATTGTTCCCGGCGAGTCGCCGCTGCGCTGCCGCGTTCCCGAGTAATTTACGAAGAAGAATCCCAGCTTCCCGTTGCTCCCGATTGGTCCACCAACATCCCCCCCGAAAATATTTTGCTGGATCACCGGCCTGGGCTCGCCTGCGCCGTTTAGAAAATAATCATTTGCGTCGAGCACGGTATTGCGGAAGAACTCATAAGCTTCACCGTGGAAGGCGTTTGTGCCCGTCTTTAAAATAGCGTTGATGTTACCCCCGCCGTTCCGGCCCTGAGTCGCATCGTAAAGCGAAGTCTGCACCTTGAATTCCTGAATCACCGCGGGATTAGGCAAGGGCGTAGTCGTCAACTCCGCTACGTTGTAGTCCGTGGCACTGATGCCCTCGATCTGATAATTATTGTTGTCTTCGCGCTGCCCATTTACTTCAATGCGCACGTTGCCCCGTCCCAGTTGCGAGGCGGCGTTCAATTCGCCTTGTGCCCCGCTGGAAAGCGTAAGCAGTTGCTGGAAGTTTTGCGTGGCCAGCGGTAGATTCTTGATGGTTCCCGATTCAATGGCCTGGCCCGTGGTCGCGTCGGAAGTATTGACCTGTTGCACTTCGGCTTGCACGTCCACCTGCTCCTGCACCGCCTTGGGCTTCAACTTTGCAATCAGGCGTGTGGTCTCGGTCACGCGCACCACAATGTCGCGGAACGTCGAGTCGGCAAATCCCGCCGTGTGTACGCTCACCGTGTACTGGCCCACCGGAAGCAGAGGAGCCGTGAACGTACCATCCGCCGCGGAAGTGACGCTGCGCTCCAGCACGCCGGTTCCCTGGTTAGTGATGTGCACTTCCACGCCGGCAACGACCGCACCGCTGGGATCTTGAATCGTACCTGTGATCGCACCCGTCGCACCCCCCTGTCCAAAAGCCTGAACGATGAATGTAGCTGCAAGGAAACTGATCCAGATCAACCTATGCTGTAGATTCGGCATTGTATCTCCCTGATGCTGAATGACTGTTTGCTTAAGACTGGATGTTTTGAAACTGGATTTGTCTAAAAGTGAACCGAAAGTTCCGCGTCTGCCCCAGCGGATTAGCGACGGCTACGCTTACAGCACTGCCCGCGAAGGAAGACGCGTAGTAAAAACTGTCCGCTCACACGCAGTGATGGACTGCGAGAATAAGAAGCTGATCTCCTGAAGGCGACCGTTGTGATCGGAAAAAAGCCTATCGGATACACGGTTGTCGCATACACTCTCTCCCAAAGCGTTGCCCTAGGGGTTCTGGGGATTGTGGAAGAATACTTAAAGAGGCCGGTGGTTTGCAATATAAATCCTGATGTAATGGTCGCGCAATTCACCAGAATGTTATGTAGGGACAGCCGCCCTCGGCTGCCCGCCGAGCGAGCTCTACTCGTTGCTCTTCGAACGACGGCAAATTGCTACGTAAGACTACTGCGCAAAAATAAACTGCATCGGTTGCGATCACACTTCGTGCACTTTTTCGCCTTCATGCAGACGCTGGTCCCCCGACGCCGAAGCATCGCCCGACACCGCGTATGCCACTGCCGCGCCAATGAGGGCCGGCACAATAAAAGCGTGTCCGCCCGTAGCTTCCGCCACAAATACAACCGCCGCCAGCGGTGTCTTGTACCCAGCTGAGATGAAAGAAGCCATTCCGACAGCCGCGAAGAGACCGAGGTCGGCACTATGGATTGTTTGAGCGAAGGCCGTTCCAAGGCTTCCGCCGGTTAGAAACAGTGGCACAAACATCGCGCTAACCCCGCCCGCAGCCAATGTAAACAGGGTCGCACCAAGTTTCAGCGCACTAAAAATTAAAAGCTCAAACGTGCCATGGTGCTGTCCCAGAATCTCTCCAACCGCCTCGTAATTTGGTCCAATCGGCACCAGATCACCCGGATAAATATTCAAAAATAGCAGGCCGCAGAATCCAGTCAGCAATCCGCCGATCGCGAGCTTCACCCAATGTGGAAGGTTCCATTTCACGAAGAAGCGTCGCGCGCGTCCAAAAGTAATCACAAACACCATGGCGACCAGTCCAACAATCAGTCCCAGTAGTGCGCTCCAGTAAACATCATGCCGGGTGAACGAACCCGAGCTGGCAAAATTGAATAGTGGCGCTGCGCCGAGAAAAGAACTGAGCGTAATGAACGACACAACCGAGGCGATGAGCGATGGCACCAGCGCTTCATGCGCCAGATCGTCGCGGTAAGGCATCTCCAGCGCGAACACGATTCCCGTGAGTGGGGCGCGAAACACCGCCGACATCCCCGCAGCGGCGCCGCAGATAAGCATGATCCGCCGGTCACTATCATTCAGCCGCAGACTGCGAAGTTTTGTCCACAACCACGATCCGAGCGCGGCCCCACCATAAATACTTGGACCTTCCAGCGCGGCGCTGCCGCCAAACCCCACCGTCGCAATCGCCGCCAAAAGCTTCGGCACAAACGGCCGCATATCAACCATGCCCTCGTGCTCATGGTAGGAGCGAATAATTTCTTCGGTGGAATGCTCGTCGGGATCCGGAGTTAGAAACTGCATGATCAGTCCGGTCACAACGAATCCCAAGAGCACCCCTGGCACAATAGCCCAATGATGGTGCAGATAGTAGTTGAGCACCGGGGGCCAGAGCTTACCCAAAATGATCACAACCAATCCCGTGATGAAGAGGCCAGTGGCCAGGCCAATCACGGGTGCAACGATGAGCCATTTGCGAAGATCGCGTGCGTATACTGCGGTCAGGTCCTCATGAACCCGAGGCAGGTACTTGCGCAGCAATGCGCGTTTGGAAAGGTGCCGCGTGCGGTCGCTCATGGCTGCTTAGTTACGCCTCTTTTCCTCGGGGCGGGAATACTTGCCAATGGCATCGATGCCTTCTCGCATCACTCGCCGCAACGCGGCCACAAGTTCCGGGCCGGCCGAACGAAGCTCTTCATGATGATGAAGAGCCAGTTCCGCCAAAACTTTCTCTCCCTTAGGCGTGAGTGCGAGCAGGACCTCGCGGCGGTCATCCTCAGCTCGTGTGCGGTGCACAAACCCGCCCGCCTCCAGGCGGTTCACCAGTTCAACCGCGCTATGATGGCGGATTTCCATACGGTTGGCCAGTTCGCGGATTCGCGGGCGGATACCAGCAGGCATCCCCTTGATCGCAAGCATCAACTGATATTGGCCGCGCTCCATCCCGGCGGCCTGAATCGCCTGCTCGCTGAAGTGCAGGAAACGGCGAATCTGGTAGCGGAACTCCGCAAGGGCCTGGTAGTCCGATAAAGTAAGCTTTCTCATCGGCTGATTGTGTTGGGTGCAGATTGGCGCACGCACAGTAAACAATATATCGTGAGGCGATATAGTGTCAAGATTATGTTCCCGGTGCTGGCCTCTTTTCTCCGCTCCATTTAAGATCTTATGTCCATCTCCAACCCATTTGCCAGGAGGCGTGTTCACCTTGATCCCTCGCTATACTCGCCCTGAAATCGGTCGCATCTGGAGCGACGAAAACCGTTTCCGCACTTGGTTGGCGGTAGAAGTCGCCGCTACCGAAACTTTGGCCGACGCTGGAATGGTTCCCAAGTCGGCCGCAAAATCCATCCGCGAACGGGCCGATTTCAATGTGCAGCGCATTCACGAAATTGAAGCCGAAGTTCGCCATGATGTGATTGCCTTTACCACAGCGGTGGCCGAAATCGTGGGTCCGGACGCCCGCTGGTTTCACTATGGCCTCACCTCCAACGACGTAGTCGATACCGCACAGGCTTTGCTCATTAAGCAAGCCTCGGCTCTCATTGCCGAAGACTTGGAGCGCCTTGTTGAGGTCCTGGAGCGCAGGGCATGGGAATTTAAAGACACGCCTATGGTGGGCCGTACCCACGGCATTCACGCCGAGCCCATCACCTTCGGATTCAAATTAGCCAACTGGTATTCAGAGACGCAGCGGAACATTGCGCGATTCGCCGCGGCAGCAGAAGATTTGCGCGTTGGCAAGTTCTCCGGTGCCGTCGGGATTTTCGCGCATCTCACGCCGGAGATCGAAGAGAAGATTTGTGGCCGCCTTGGCCTCAGAGCGGCGGCTGTTTCTTCACAGGTAATCCAGCGTGATCGCCACGCCCACTATCTCGCGACATTGGCGGTGATCGCGTCCACTCTCGACAAGATCGCCACCGAGATTCGCCATCTGCAGCGCACTGAAGTTCGCGAAGCGGAAGAGTTCTTCAGCGAGAAGCAAAAAGGTTCTTCCGCCATGCCTCACAAGCGCAATCCCGTCACCTCCGAACAGATCAGCGGACTGGCTCGCGTGGTTCGTGGCAACGCCCAGGCAGGATTCGAAAACGTCGCTCTCTGGCATGAACGCGATATTTCGCACTCCTCGACCGAGCGCGTAATTCTTCCCGACTCCACCACGCTAATCGATTACATGCTGAACAAGACCGCCAATCTCATCGAGACCTTGTTCGTTTATCCCGAGCGAATGCTCACGAATCTGGAAAGCACGCACGGGCTGATCTTCAGCGGCCAGCTTTTGTTGGACCTGGTGGAGCACGGAGTTTCCCGCGAGGATGCTTACCGACTGGTGCAATCGCACGCCATGCGCGCATGGAAAGAAGGTCTTGATTTCCATCAGCTGGTTTTACACGACAAAGAAATCACATCTAAAGTTCCCCGCAAGCAGATCGAGTATGCCTTCGACCTTTCGCGTCAGTTGAAGAACGTCGATAAGATTTTCGCGCGCGTGTTCGTAAAAAAGAAGGCCGTTAAAAACCTGTTTGTCAAAAAAAAGACGGCAACGCTGTCGGTCGCCCGTGAATCATCCGCAAAGAAAAAACAAGTTGAAACAAAAAGAGGAAGTAGCCGTCGCTTATAGCCGATTGATAATCGAAGCCACATATCCAGCGCCAAATCCGTTATCGATATTCACCACGCTCACATTCGAAGCGCAGGAATTCAACATCCCGAGCAGCGCCGTTAGTCCTTTAAACGAAGCACCATAGCCTACACTCGTCGGCACGGCGATCACCGGTACGCCCACCAGCCCCCCCACCACGCTTGGCAGCGCGCCTTCCATGCCCGCGCAAACAATCACGACTCGCGCCTTGGTGAGCGCCTCACGATTTGCCAGCAGCCGATGAATCCCGGCGACTCCGACATCATAAAAATGCTCGACCGTATTACCCATCATTTCAGCGGTGACCAGAGCTTCTTCAGCTACGGACATGTCGCTGGTGCCCGCCGAAACCACGGCAATCGTGCCTTTGCCGTAAACCTGCAAATCGCGTCGCAAAATAATGACACGCGCCGATTCGCGATACTCTGCATCCCGTACTTTTTTCTTTACTGCCGCGAATTGAGTCTTGTTCGCACGTGTAGCGAGTACGTTCCCGCCATGGTCGGCCAATCGTTCAAATATTTCCGCGGTCTGGGAGGGCGTCTTCCCCTTGCCAAAAATGACCTCGGGCATGCCCGAGCGCAGAGTGCGATGGTGATCGACCTTGGCAAAACCCAAATCTTGAAAAGGTAAATGGCGGAGGCGTTCGACCGCATCGTCGGGAGTCATCTGGCCACGGCGCACCTGCTCGAAAAGCTTGCGGATAGATTCGGCGTTCACGGTTAGTCTGGTGCCAGCATGGGCGATGACGAGATGTTAGCTTAGCACCGGCTCACTGATTTTCGGATATGAGCGCACTCGAGTAGGACCTTAGTTTGCTAATCACGCTCCTACATATCTTGCGAGCAGACCCCAGTTTGTCGAGGTGAGCCAGAAACAACCGTCGCAGCGCGGCAGGCTTTATCTTTCCCGCCAGGTAGGCGCCGTAAAGCATGCTTCCCATGCGGTATCCCAATTCCCGGGCCATAGAATCAAATTTCCTGGCATCGCCTTGAATACCCGTTTGCGCAGCCTTGTCGAATGCTGCCTTTGACAATGCCACTTCGCTGCCAATCGGCGCGGTCCGAGAAGGATAGAGTACGCGTGAGCCGAAGTCCGCCAAAGCATGCTCAACCACTTGCGTGTAGAAGTCATCGGCGTTGTGCGCGCGAATCTTTGCGCTGCCGCCATTGCTATGCCCATTCAAACGGTGCGGTAGTCCTCGACAGGCGTGATGCAGAAAACGTGCCGCATCCTCGGCGGCATGAACCAATTGAAATTCCTGAATGCAAAATGCATTGGCCTCAGGAAAGTAAAAGCTTCCGCGTTCCTGCACTCTCGTTAGCATGGCCTCCAATTGCTGCGAACCAACTCCCTTGCGCGAGAGCAATCGCTGCAGCACGGTGTCATAAGAAGCCCCATGCACCTCCGGAAGCATATCCACCAGAAATTTCGGCTGCGTGCTGTTATGCGGTGAATAGCGGTTGATCTCCAGAAAACTCGCCAAACTATCCACCAGGTTGTAAACCGTAGGCGCAAAATCAGGACCGCCATCGCATCGGCTCCACTGATCCAGAAACAGCCGGTAACTCTCGTATTTTTCAAGCGGGGTGGCGTTAAAGACGCAGAGAACGTCTTCGCTTACGCGTACCGCCTCCACCTTGTCGATGCTTTCGCCGGCGGCTCGCCAATACAGTGGGTCGATATTCTGAAGTATTGTGAGAACTTTCGCTTCGGGAACCAGCTTATGGAGTGCCCGCGGCAGGTGCCCCGGCGCCAGATGAGATTCGCCGAATAAAACGAAAATTGTCGCTGCGGGATGGCGTTCGCGCATCTCGGCAATCTTCGCCGCGGCATGGCGGTCGCGCGCTCCGATCTTTCGCAAGTTCTCGCGCGGCATGCAATCCAGCCCATAGACTCCTTCGCCGTGATCCCGCGCCGCAACCAGCAACTCGTAAAATGGAGCCCAGTCATAGCCCCAATCCAGATCAAATCGGATGCGCTGACGCAGTTCTTCATCGTCGATTTCACGGCGCCACCACTCATCGAGCACATGCTGATCGCGGGCAAAGATGGTTTCCACTCCGATCACGACTGGTCTGTCTCCAACCATCGCGCTGTGTTCGAGCAGCGACGCGGCATAGCGCTGCGATGCCGGTAGCGCATGATAGTCGCCCACCAGCACAATGTCAGCCGCCCGCAAGGCATTATGAACCTGGTCAGAATCTAGAATCGATTGGTATGTCCGAAATGAGCGGCTAAACTCGCGCAAATATTTCCTCCGGCCATGTGAATCCTGAGCGTGGATTTCGCGTTCTACGCCCACCAGCGCTTTTAGCTGCGCCGCGCTACGGCGTGACCGCAAATTGGCCGTCGTTGCCATAAATCAGTTTCCAGTTCCGAGCTTCAGGGTTTTCCTCTCCTTGACTTCTTCTTCTGTCACTCCCTATGCTCCAAATTCGAGGTGTTTCTTGCCGCCTCGCCGGAGATACGTGCCTAATTGCCCTCCACAAAATCTGACCATCGCAACCACTGGCGCCAGTGGGTCGTTATTTCTCCGTTACTTGCTGCTCGCCGTTGAACGCGATTCCCGCCTTCACACCGTCAACTTCATCCCTTCAGACTCCGCTCTTCGTGTCATGGCGGAAGAACTCGGGATCACTGGACGCGCAAATCTTGTTCAACAGATCATGGGTCCGGAGATCATAGGCCTGAGCAAACCGCATGCGACCGACAAGAAAATCCCCGCTTCGAAAATCAAAGAGCAATCGAACGCTGATATCGGCGCCAACGTCGCCAGCGGTTCTTATCCCGCCGATGCCATGATTGTTCTCCCGTGCAGCGTCGGCACCCTTGCACGAATTGCCAATGGGACAGCCTCACATCTGATTGAGCGTGCTGCTGACGTCTGCTTGAAAGAAAAACGCCCCCTCGTGCTGTGCGTTCGCGAGACCCCCCTCAGCAAAATTCATATCCGCAACATGTACCGCGCCTCCGATGCCGGCGCGACCATCTTTCCGCTGATTCCCGCCTTTTATTACAAACCCGCGAACTTAGATGACATGGCTCGCGAATTTGCATACCGTGTGCTGGCCCATATTGGCCTGCCCCAGGGCGGTGCTTTTCGCTGGAAACCGTGATGGCTCAATACCTTACAGGTCTACAGAGAAAAAAGGACCGATGTAAGGCTCCATATAAGACGCTTTAAGATGAAAGATCGGCGCAAAGCTAGGAAACACAAGTGTAGAGAGCCCTTGGTGGGCATCCCAGATACCCAGGGGTCATGTACGAGAGAGGGGAAATGAACAGCGCCTAGCGACTGTCCTCAAGAAGCATTAGAAAATTCAAGGAGCATCAGAAATTCACAACAAATCCCGTCGACACCCGCCAATTTCTCTCATGCGTCGCCAGGCTGGCAAAAGCTCCGGCAGGGAACGCATCTCCATAGAAGTGATTCAAGTTGTGAGTGGTCTCGTCGAAATCCAATTGCGCTGCGCGAAGAGAAAAACGCCGGAAGACTCTAACATCAAGGCCACCACCAATCGCGAGCGAAGCATCCGTAGAACTGGCCCCAACGGACACCGCCGGAAACGTCACCCCCGAAATCGCGCTGGCGCTCAGGCTGATTCGATCGAAGCCAAAGAGCACATGTGCGAAAGGCGTCATCCTCGATTTGGTTCGGTAACTAAGTACCGGCCCCACCATCAACGAGTAGCCGTTGCCCTTAGGAAGGCCCGAAACTGTGGCTAACCCTAACCTTGACTGTGTAATCTGCGAACCGTACCGGCCCCCCCCATCTACCACCAGTCCCAGCAAGTGATTGATGTTGTACTGTCCCTCCGCATTCCAACCATTAAAGTTGGTCGCCACTGCGAACGGGCCGTTCGGCTCATGTAAAGCGTTGTATAGAGTTGTAGGCGTGAGATTTCCTGAGTCCGCATTGAAGAGCGAATATCCGCCAAACAGCTCAATCTTGGGCGTTGAGTTTTGCGCCAATAGCAACGAGCCACTCATGGACATTACCGCGATCACTGCCAGGGCCAATCGAATCATTTCGACCTTTCTTTTCGTTCAAAAATTGCGCATCTTCGCATCGGAGTCAAACTCCGCGAATGACTTCAGCGTCATCATGCATCAGCATCACTATGAATGTGGTAAGAAGGCGAACACACGTGATCGGGTTGCAAGTGGACGCGCAAGAGTAGGTGAGGTTTCTCGGTTTCCAATTATAACGTGGAAAGATCCGGGCGAGCCGCCGATGCATTCGCATCGACTCAAACTCTACTTCTCGAACGTCTCCCCTTGCTATCCCACATTTTGCGCGATTCGTATTTTCATTATCCACAAAGCCCCGCACCAGTGCGCAAAAAGAGACAAAGCTTTGACTCACTCATGACAACGGCTCAAACGGCCCCCACTACTCTTCTCTTACACCGCAGTACTTAGAAACGGTGAAACAGAAGAGAAGAGAGGACATCATGAAGGAACTCACTAAAATTCTGGAACGCACTGCCAGCCGGCGCTCATTTCTCAAGAACAGCATGGTCGCCGGAGCAGCGGCAACCGTAGGTGCTGGCATCCTGGGCCACGGTCTCCCCGCGTTCGCCCAATCCACCAGTAGTTCCACACTTTCCAAGGGAGACATCGCCATTCTTCGGTTCCTCGCCGCCGCCGAGTCAATTGAGGCCGACCTCTGGACGCAGTATGCGGAACTCGGTGGCATAGGGGATCTTCCGCCCATCGAAGTGAACCCAAAAGAAAAGTTGAACCCCTATCAGGTGGCTTTGTCGAACCTGGATTCCGACGGCCCGCAATACATCACCAGCAACACGCTCGATGAAGTAAGCCACGCGACCTTCATCAACGCCTACCTTCTGTCACGAGGAGCCTCGCCCGTCGACTTGACGCCGTTTGCAACTTTGCCGGGAAGCACAGCCACGGGAGCAGCCCCGGGCAAGCTGCGCATTACCAACCTTACGCAGCTCAACGTCGATACCAGTTGGTTCGTTCGCTACCGCAGCACAGCCAATCCAGATCTCGGCGCAACCTTCCCGCAAGCGATCACTCTCGACAACGTCACCGCTATTCCTCGCAGCAACGCCGACTTCAAGGGCGCTTCTAACCCCAACTTTCACGGCAACGATCACATTCAGGCCATCGCGAATGTGGCAGCTTTTCACTTCGGACAAATCGAGCAAGGTGGCTCGAGTCTCTACGCTGCCATGAGCCAGAAAGCCACGAATCCTGAAGTGCTCCAGATTATTCTCGGCATCGGCGGGGACGAGGTCGCTCACTTTCTGGAATGGGTGGATTTCGCCGGTAACGGGGTGCAGGTTCCGGTGGCTCCATTTACCGACGCCATCACCGGCCTCACATTTCCCAATTTCTTCAGCCCGCTCAATCCTTCGATTCAACCCAGCCTGATCTTCCCGGTTCCATTTGAGTTCAGGCCCAACCTGCCGAACGTTTCCATGATTCGTCCGCTCACCGACGCATTTGCAGGCGCCCGGGCCGCGGCCGCAGGCTTCACCGCCAGCGGGCTATTCATCGGTCAATCGGCCGAATTCTTCGACACTCTAAACAACCTGGCGGAAGCTGCCGATCAGGCCCAACGCGGCGTCTAAGAACTGTGGCGATGGGCGCTGTTGAAGAGTCATCATTTGATGGCGCCCAGTTTCGCTCAAAACTTTATTTACAAAATTTCTTAGCGGTTTACCAGGAGGAATTCCAAATGTTTGAAGGTTTGTTTCAACCCATGCACCTGATGATCATCGCCGGCATCGCCCTGCTGATTTTCGGGCCCAAGAAACTACCCGAACTTGGCAAAGGAATGGGCGAAGGCATTCGCGGTTTCAAGGCCGCGATGCAGGATACAGCGCCGATCGCGGCGGCGGCACAATCTAAAGAGCCTGAAGCAAAAGTTGGGATAACAACAGCCTCTTACCCTTCCGAGCCGGGCGCACCCCGGTGAGGGTATGGCCCGAGCCTATGGAAGGGACTTTACTTCTTCATTCTGACAACAATTCTGCCGACGAGGTGTCGCTCAGCGCGGGCAACTATTCTGTAAGGTCTTTCCTCTCCAGTCGACAGACTCCCACTCTAAACTCTTTTTCAGTTGACCGTTCCCTCAATCAATGGCCTACTTGTTGTGCCTGCTGCGGATGGCCACAGGCTCAGTCCGCAATAGCATTCCCCCGCCTTCTATCACCCCTATTGGCTAGTTTTTGGCGTTCTGTGGAACCATGCTGCCGGGCCAATCTTACAAACCAAGTTGAGTTGCTTCACCAAAAGTGTTTCGACCCCAGGAGGAGTTCTTGATGCGCAAAGATTTATTTTTCCAGATCTCAGCCATTGCCCTAGCCTTGGCTTTCAACATAAATCTTGCTTCCGCCTCGCAATCCGCCAGCGAAGGCCATTCACTACCACTCATCGTATCGCCGATCAACGAAAACAGTCGCGTCACGCTCGAAGGCAATACCCGTCCCGAAGCGAACGCCAAGAACGATCGCGGTCTGGTTGCTGACGACCTTACGCTCCAACACATGCAACTCCAATTGCGCCGTCCGGCAGAGCAGGAAGCCGCGCTCGAGCAATACATTGAAGATCTCCAAACTCCCGGTTCCACCAATTACCACCAATGGCTCAACGCCCAGCAATTCGGCCAGTACGGTCTCGCCAAACAAGATTTGGAAACCATTAAAACCTGGCTCCAGAGCCACGGATTCACGGTCATGGCTTACGCCAACGGCGTGGTCATCGATTTCTCCGGTACCGCAGGCATGGTGCGCCAGGCCTTCCAAACCGAGATTCATAACCTGGACGTCAAGGGCAAGAGCCACATCGCGAACATGAGCGATCCACGTATCCCCGCTGCGCTGGCACCCGCGATCGTGGGCATCACATCCTTGAACGACTTCCGGCCGCACGCCATGCATCAGCCGAGAGTTCAGTACACCTTCACTTCAGGCGGACAGGAATTCCAGGCTGTAGTTCCAGGGGATCTGGCTACGATCTACAACTTGAATCCGCTCTTCACCGCCGGAACCACGGGCACGGGCCAGACCGTTGTTGTGGTGGAAGATACAAATTTTAAAGCCGCCGACTGGACCACATTCCGCAACAAGTTTGGTCTGAGCGTAACCAAATATCCTGGCGCCAAACTAACTCAGGTTCACCCAGCCTCGAAGTCACCTAACAACTGCTCCAATCCTGGAATCAACGGCGACGATATCGAAGCTTCACTGGACGCCGAATGGGCCAGCGCTGCAGCCCCTAACGCAGCCATCGAGTTGATTTCCTGCGCCGATACCGCCACCACTTTTGGAGGGATCATTGCTATTCAGAACCTGATCAATGCCAGCAAAACTCCGCCCGCCATCATCAGCATGAGCTACGGAGAGTGCGAGGCTCTCACCGGCGCGGCCGCGAATGCCACATTCAAGTCGGCATTTCAGCAGGCTGTTTCGGAAGGCGTTTCGGTTTTCGTCTCCGCCGGCGACGAGGATGCGGCTGCCTGCGATCGTGATGCAGAAATCGCTACCCATGGCATCGCCGTTACCGGATGGGGCGAAACTCCGTATAACGTGGCGGTTGGCGGCACTGATTTCGGTGACACCTATGCCGGCACCAATAGCACCTATTGGAAGGCAACCAACACCAGTACCTTCGAATCAGCCAAGTCCTACGTTCCAGAAATTCCCTGGAATGATTCCTGCGCCGGCGTGCTCTTAGCCACCTTTGAGACCGGTTCCGGAATTACCTACGGCTCCAGCGGCTTTTGCAACACCACAACTGGGGAGCAGTTCTTGAACGATGCCGGTGGCAGTGGTGGTCCCAGCAAATGCGCTACAGGAAGCCCAAGCAGTAGCGGCGTGGTCAGCGGCACATGTAAGGGATATGCGAAACCTTCCTGGCAGGTAGGCTTTCTCGGAGTTCCAAAGGACGGCGTGCGCGACATTCCTGATGTCTCGCTCTTTGCCGCCAACGGTCTCTGGGGACACTACTACGTCTTCTGCGACTCTGACGTTGCAAATGGGGGCGCTGCCTGCACCGGCGCACCCGACAACTGGTCCGGCGCCGGGGGCACCTCGTTCTCCTCGCCGATTCTGGCCGGAATCCAGGCCTTGGTGAATCAGAAGAACGGCTCTCGCCAGGGAAATCCGAACGTTGCCTTCTACAAGCTGGCAGCCGCCGAATATGGCAAGACTGGCTCTACATCCTGCAATTCCACTCTCGGCAACGGAGTCGCCAGCACCTGCGTCTTCTACGACGTGACTCAGGGTGACATGGATGCAAACTGCAAGGGCACCCATAACTGCTATATACCGTCGGGTGAGAACGGCGTCATTTCCACCTCGAATACCGCCTACAAACCGGCCTACGGCACCACCACCGGATGGGATTTCGCAACCGGTCTCGGTACCGTCAACGCCACCAACCTGGTCAACGCCTGGAGCAGCGTCGCTCCGTAAGGTGGGCAGCCAAAGTCGAATGGTTAGCTTCCCGGCAGGATGCCCCAGCATCCTGCCGGACTTGTCTGATCTCGATTCTGTGAGGATAGGATTCTGTAGGGACAGCCGCCCTCGGCTGTCCGTCGAGCGAAGCTCGACTCTTCTTCCCCTCAGTGCCGAATCGTCTTCCCGAGCGCGGCGAGGGACCATGGTTCCGGGCGGAAAACCACACCCCTAGTCTCCCGGTTGACGTCCCCGCGCACTTCGTTTTATTCTGCGATTACACCGGGAAGGAGGTGGTCGAATGACAAGTTCAGATTGTAGTGGTAAATGTTGTGGGAGTCTAAGACCAGGTGAGGTGGCTGAGACTTAGAGCTGGTTGCTCTAAGCGGGGCTTTCGGACGCTGATTTTAGACGCGCCGAAAGCTACAGCCCGCACACTAGCCGGTGAGTTCGGATGCAGGCATTCGCGTCGGTCGCGCGAAGGCCGTCATCCTTAGGGGTTTACGCCCCTGACCCGGGAGTCGCCGTGAGAGGCCACGTAGAGTGACCACCTCTTGGTCAATCCCAAACAGTCCACCGGACGGCCCGCAGGTTTAATCCTGCGGGCCGTTTGCTATTCACGCTGTTCTTGGAAAAGCGCCCATGCGGTCGCTAGATCCTGCACCACATGCCCGAGCGATTTGTAGACCGTAATCTCATCCTCCGTTCGTCGCCCTTCAATCTCACCGGCCAGCACCTGCCCAATTTCCGCTACAATGTGCGAATCTTCAATCAAGCCTGCCGCCTTTGCACGCAAAAACTCCCCACCCTGTTGCAATACTCCCTCGCGGCTGTCGGCCATAAACCGCGACCGTACCACCAAATCGTTATCCACTTCCGCAGGCCCCGCATGACTCGATCCCACGAGATTCAAATGTGTTCCCGCCTGCACCCACTTGCTCTTTAGTATCGGTTCGCTGGCCGACGTCACGGTACAAATGATGTCAGCCTCAGCGACCGCCTCCCGAACGGTCTCGGCCACAGAAACCGGCAGATGAAGTTCCATTCCCATTCGCCCGGCAAAATCTTTGGCCCGATCCGCCGAGCGTCCCCAAACCACAATAGATTCAAGCTCTCGAACCTTCCCAATCGCCCGCGCATGAGTCTCGGCCTGTTCCCCATACCCGAGCAAAGCAAGTCGCCGCGCATCCTTCCGCGCCAATGCACCCGTTGCTACCGCGCTGGCCGTCGCCGTTCGGATTGCCGTAAGTTCTCCCGCATCCACAACGCAAACCGGAGCACCACTTTCCGGATCAAACAAGATGACCAGCCCCTGATGCGACTGCACTCCCCGCGCAAAGTTTTCGTGAAACACGCTGATCAACTTCGCCCCAAAAACCTCGTTCGCACCCATCGCACCCGGCATCACCCCAAATAGCCGACCTTCCGAGAGAGAGATAATCGAACGCAGCGTCTGTTTTGTCTTCCCGCACGAGAACGCAATCATCGCCTCGCGCACAATCGGAATGCACTTCTCATACGTGAGTCGTCGAGCAATCTCTTCGCGGTCAATAAATCGCATCGGCGCTCCTGGGCCTTAAAATCCTATCGCTCTTACAGGCATTCCTTCGTGTCACTTCGTGTCTTTAGTGGTTAACGGTTTTGTAAACTGATCCTATCAATGTCCGGCCGAAAAACTCTCACAACACCCCCGGTACCATCCTCCAACTCACTTTCCGATACTTCTCAAACTCGGCTCCAAACTCCTCCCCGAGCATCCGTTCTTCCTTTCGAATTCGATCCACGCAAAACCCAACCGCCAGCGCGACAATCGGCAGTATCAGCACACTCCGAAACACCAGCGCCACTCCTGCGGGACCAATCACCAAACTCAAATAAAGCGGATGCCGCACCCAATGGTAAATTCCCTCTCGTACCAGCCGGTGCCCGGGCTGTAATGTGACATACGCGCTAAACCACTGCCCCAGCGCCTTCAATGCCAGCAGCCTCACCGTAATCCCCGCGCCGCCCATCGCCAGCCCCACCCACCTCCACCACTCCCCATACAAAACGAATATCCCCCGCTGGTCCGCAAACGGTAAAAACCAAAGCAGCCCCAGCGATATCGCCAACAGCGCCGCCAACTCAGCTTTCTGGCAACCAACCGCCGTAACGCCCTTGCGCAGCGGATCAACATCTACTCGCATCAATACTGCCGCCACCACACCTCCCACAATTATCACTGTCAACCCAAGTCGCGCCGGATTCGCAAACCATCCGCCCCAGTCATCCCATCCCCATCCCAAAAGAGGCAGCAACACGCACGGGACAACCTGCCCTGTTAGCATCAAAGCAGATCGAATCCCAAAGCGCTGTTTGCTTGATTCGGCGGGGCTACGATGATGGACACCAGCAGGCCAAAGTTTCCTTATCCACAAATCGAAAACTCCCTCGAAAGTCCACAAGTCGAAGCCGCAGCCTACGGCTGTCTCGTGGCCGTTCTCCTACTTCCATTCTGCCTGATCCGGATTGCCCTTCGTGGCTGATCCCCGCGCGATGAGACCCACGCGCCAAGGGTCTTACTCGACTATTGCTGCGGAGTGCTCGCTCCCCCGGTCGAAACCGGTAATGCCTGCTGTGCATTCGGTTTCGCCGTAGCATCTGCCCCCGGCTTGTTCGCCGGAATTTCCGTGCCCGCCGGATAAATCACAATCCGCACTGTCCCCCATCCGCCCTCGCCCTTATCATCGGCCTGTTTGCCCATGCCCAGCGTCTTCACCTGCGTATCGTCAAAGCCAAAATTCTCCACCAGATACTCGCGCACGACCATCGCCCGCGCCTCGGTCAGCGTCTGATCTTTCTGCGCGTCGCCCTCCATGCCCGCCGATACCGCAATCACTGCGAGTCCGTACTCATTGTCCGCCAGATATTGTCCGCCATCCTTCAGTGACTTCTGATTCTTCAACTTCGCCGAGTCCTGCTTCGCGAAAAGCTGCTTTGCCGGATAAGTGAACTCCTTGATCGGCGTAGCTTGCGGCAGGCTTGTAATCGCATTCTGTTTCAGCTCGGCTGAGTCTTCGTATCCCCGGCTCTTAAAGTACCCGCGCACAAAAAAGTTATGCTTCAGCGCCTCCATGTTCTCCTGGAAGTCCGTCACTCCTGCCTGCGCCTGCACCATGGTGTCATTCAACTTGCCGGTCGTCTGCTCCAGATTGTTATAAAGCGCGCGGTCATTGACTAGCGCTCCCACCGTCCCCTGGCCGCGATCAATCTTGGCGCTGATCGAGCTCAAATTCGCTGTCGCCTGGGTCGCATTCTGAATCGCCTGTTGACTGCTGTCTAAAATCCCGCTGGTCTTCGCCAGCAAATCCGCCATCTCCAGCGGCGGATGGCTGGTGAGGTAATCTCCATCCCGCACGTCACTCCCACTCGCCGTCCCAAACGAAATCGCCATGTACTGGTTCCCCAGCAGCCCTTCGGTTTCAATGCTCGCCACCGAGTCTTTCTTGATGATCTCGTGCGTCTTGTTGTCTATATCCATCACAACCGTTACCTTGCCGCCCGGCTTATCCGGCAACAGAATGTTGCGCACGGTGCCCACGTGAACTCCGCCCACCCGCACGTCCCCGCCCGCATCCAATCCCACTACATCAGTAAACTGCGACTTCAGCTGGTAGGTCGAGCGGAAAAGATACTGTTTGCTGCCAATGATAAAAATTCCGCTCGCGAGAATCCCGAGCGTTACCACGATAAAAGCTCCCAGCCGTACTGCTCTCGTCATATGTGCTCCTACGAGTGCTTTAAAAAATCTTTGACAAACGGAATCTCGCTTTTCTCCAGCTCGTCAAAAGTTCCCTCAATCACCACTTCGCCCTTATCCAGCAGGGCCAGACGATTCGCAATTGTCTTCGCGCTGTGCAGATCGTGCGTCACCACAATCGAGGCCATCTGATGCTCCTGCTGCAGCTTCAGCACCAGTTCGTCAATCTCTGCCGAACTGATCGGGTCCAGTCCCGCCGTAGGCTCATCCAGGAGCAAAATCTTGGGATCCAAAACCAGCGCCCGCGCCAGTCCCACTCGCTTCTGCATCCCGCCCGAAAGATCTGCCGGCATCTTCTGGGAATGTTTCTCCATGCCTACGTCGCCCAGCAACTCCATCACCCGCTCCCGCTGCTCCGCTTTCGACATGTCCCTTTTATGGTGCACAAGCGGAAACGCCACATTCTGCTCTACATTCAGCGAGTCGTAAAGCGCTGCATGTTGAAACAAAAATCCCATGCTCTTCCGCACGTCACTGAGCTCGTCGATCGTCAGCCCGGTAATGTCCTCACTCTGAATCTGCACCGATCCCGAATCTGGTTTTTCCAAACCAATAATGATTCTGAGCGTCACGCTCTTCCCCGTACCGCTTCGCCCCAGTATCGCCAAAGTTTGCCCCTGCGGAACACTCAAGCTCACGCCGTTCAGCACCCTCTGACTCCCGAACGATTTATGCAAATCTTTCACCGCGACCGCTGGCTCACTGTTCCCCCCAGCGTCGCCCTGTCTCGTCGCCGCATCACCCGCGGGCTTCGTCAAAATCTGATCAGTCGTATTCATTCGTCTTCCAAAAGTTCCTACGGAAAAAATATGAGAATGATCTTCACCAGCACCACATCCGCCAGAATCACAAACAATGACGACAACACCACCGAACTCGTGGCCGCGCGCCCCACTCCCGCCGCGCCGCCCTTGGTGCTCATACCCTGGTAACAGGCAATCAGTCCAATGATCGAGCCGAACACCGCTGTTTTAAACGTCGGCGGCAGAAAATCGTTGAAGTCCGCACCTTTGAAGCCGCTGTTAATAAATTGATGGAACGAAAGCGGCTCGGCCAAAGCCTGCGCAAACCAACCCGCCACCACCCCGCACGCGTCCGCCGCCAGCGTCAGCAAAGGCAGCATCGCAATGCAAGCCAGAATGCGCGTCGCCGCCAACAACCTGTAAGGATTCACCGCCGAAGCCTCGATGGCGTCAATCTGCTCCGTCACTTTCATCGAAGCCAGTTCTGCTCCAATTCCCGCCCCCACCCTCCCGCTCACCACCAGGCCGGTGATAATTGGACCGGTCTCGTGAATCACCGAAAACACAATCGCCGCAGGCAGCAGGGACTTGGCCCCAAACCGCGTCAAGCTGTACCGCGCCTCCATCGAAAGCACAATCCCGGTAGCCGCTCCCGCCAGCGCCACCAACGGTAGCGACTTTGACCCAATCTCATCCATCTGACGGAAGAATTCCGCAAACTCAAACGGCGGCGTCACCGCCGCCCGCACCACCTGCCAGAAAAATATTCCGAGATTTCCGAACCACGCCAGAAATTCGCTAATAGGATTACCGCTGGGGGCTTCCAGTTCCACGGGCAAGGAATCCTGCGCCCCTTGGGGAATAGGCTGTATGCTCAAACCGGCGTTTTCCTGCCGAGTCATCACGGTTTAGATGCCATATTCGGCATTATCGGATTTTGTTCCCCTCGCGAATTTGTAAGGCGCATGTGGGCAAGCAGCGAATGGGGTACGTGTAGAGGAATCCAGGGGCAATATTTCCTTCCAGGGAGTGTCGGAATCGTGGGAATAGCCCTTTGCGCTCACAGTGATAGGTTACTGATTTCATTTCTGATCTCGTAAGGGCACTTCATAATCGGTTAAACACTGATCGTTGGCAAGTGACTTTTTCAAACACCCGATTCTTAGGTCTCCTTTATAGGCCTTTGCCCCGCTTATGTATGGTCAAAACCGCTCACCTATCTGTACCGTCCAGCCGAGCGTTGTCAACGATCATCTTTCCAATAACCAGCCACGCCGTTGCAGCCGGCGAAGGCACATTCAGCGGGATAGCTGGAACTGGATAGATCAGATTTGAACTGGATAGATCAGATTGCGAACCAACCCTGATCGGTGAGGAATCAGATCGTAATACTTGCCGCGAAATGGCGTGATTTCAAGCGCAACCGCCAGCCCAATGATCCCTTCACCCACGATGGCCACGCTGTAGCGGGAATCGGTCATTCGATTTTCATGTTATGCCACTGCGGAATTCAATGATTCACTCGTTACGCGACTCATCGCACCCCTATTGCACAATGAGCGTGACCGATACTCCGCTAGGCTGGCTAATACTGGAAGGGGTACCGATGATTGTGATCGAATATGGAACCGGCGTGCCTGAAGTGCTGACCGTCGTACTGCCGCCATTGAGGCCACCCCCACATGAAGATAGCGAAAGCAATAAAGCTATTAGAAATAGGGAGGCCATGCGCGAACCGCTGCGCCACCTCGCTCTTGTGCCGCAGATTAGGATCGTCGGTAGGCCTAGCCATAACGCATAGAGCCAGCTGCCGCCTCCGGGAAACCGCAACTTCGAACTTGGAGGGGCCTGAGTCGTAACGGTCATCACCGTCGCGGTCGCGCCGCTCAGCAAACTCACCGGGGTGGGAGAAACTGCACATGTGCTCCCCGGCAAGACCGGGGCAAGGCTGCAGGTTAGAGCGACCGGATTGCTATACGACGCTCCGACTGGCGCAACGCTCAGGTTATAGGTAATCGACTGCCCAGCGGCTATGGTTTGGCTGGGCGCGGAGAGATTGATGACGTCATAGTCCTGCGTGACCGTAAACGGCAGCGTTAGTGACTGGCTCGGAGTGTGGCTTGTGCCCGCATCCTGAACGCTCACATCGATATCGTAGTTTCCCGGCACGGCGCTGTTGAGAACATTGATCAGTGCAGTTATGGTGATCGGAACCGCATTCACGCTGATCGTGTTAGTCGAACTGACTTGGCCGAGTGTGCATTGTGTTCCCGATTGTGCCGGTGCAGTGCAGGTCGCCGTGACTGTTCCGAAGTAGTTCGGCTTTAGAGAGACTGTGGCCGGTACCTGCTGAGATCCAGCATCAACGCTACTGGGAAAGGATTTGGCGATGGCAAGTTGCAGAGTATTGGCCACCGTGAGCGGAATCGTCACGGAATGCACGAGCGAACCTGACGTTCCGCTAATCACTAAGCTGTAGCTCCCCTGGGCGGTCGCGGCGGTGGTAGTAACAGTCGCCGTTACCGTACCGCTGACTCCGGGAGTGGTGGCACTCGAACTTAAACTGCATGTCGAATTCGGAGCCGTAACCGAGCATGACAGACGCACGACATTACTGAAGGACGCGCCTACCGGGGACAAGTTGATGCTGTAGCTGGGTGTATTTCCCGAGCCGACGTTTTGACTCGGAGGTGTGACTAAACTAAAAGTGAAGTCCTGCACGGTAAGAGGCACGGTCAATGCGTGAGTCGGCTCGCCAGTGGAATCGGCGCTGTTGATCTGAATGTTGTATGTGCCGGCGCTCGCGCTGCTCGAAACGCTCACACTAGCCGTGACGGTGACTTTGGCTCCACTGCCGATTGCGATAGGACTCGACGGATTGAGTGTACATTGCGCACCGGCCAAGGCTGCGGCGTCGCAAGTGGCGGTGACCGATCCTGTGTATGCGTCTTCGGAAGTGAAAGTGAGGTTCGCAACGGTGGTCGCGCCGGGCACACTCGTAAGCGTCGCAGGACCATTGATTGCATAATCATCAATGATGAATGTCACGTTCATGAAATTGATGATTGGCCCCGACGTGCCTTGCACTGAAACTTGATAGCTGCCTGCAATCAGGCTACCGCCGTTAATGGTTAGGGTTGCTCCAACTGAGCCATTCAATGGAACGCTCACCGATGCCGGGCTAACGCTGCACGTATTGGCTAAAGTGGTTAAGCAGGTAAGGTTAACCGTGCCGGTGAAGCCGTCCTGCGAGCTGATTCTTATCACGCCAGCGCTGCTTGTGCCGCCCGCTCGAACGTTGGGAAAAGTTCCATTGCTAAGGCCCAGGACGAAGGTGGGATTGGGAATCACGTTCGCGGTGAAACTAGTTGTCAGTGGTCCAGTTGCGCCTGCGGTACTGGCCTCAATCGTAACCCCATAAGAACCAGTAGTGGTTCCGGCAGGAACGGTCACTGTCGTGGTGGCATTCACGGCGGAATTTGAAGACAGATTAAAGGTTGTGCTAGGAGTGAAAGCGCAGGTTGCACCCGTGATCGGAGGAGTAAAGCTGCAACTCAAAGTGACAGTCTGGTCGAGCGCGCCTTGCGCGCTGATTTGAAAACTTACCGGCGGAGAAGTTGTGCCGCGGGGTTCATTCACGGTGCTGGGCGAGGGCGTGCTGAAACTCCAGTTAACGACGTTCAGTACGACCGGCTCGAGGTGCGTCGTGCTATTCGAATCGAAGCCAATCCCCTGGATATTGAACTTGTAAGTGGCAACGCCGGAGGTACCCGCGGTCACTGTAAACGGCGCGCCTGCCTGAGTTGGCGTGACGCTGACGGGGCTGGACACGCACGAACTGGGAGTGCTTGTGGCGCCTGCCACACAGCTTAGTCCGACGTTGTTGTTGTATCCATTCACCGAAGTCAGTGTGCCGTTGAAGACAGCGTTCTCGCTCGCAAAAATTGTGAGAGGCGTGTTCGAGATTGCAATCTGAAAGTTCGGTTTGGCCAGAAGATTGAATTGCCATATGCCACGGCCGTAAGTGGACGCGCGCAACAATTCCTGGCTGCCCGAGCTGAACAGAGCAAGTGCCGTCACGGCGACATCAGGTAGAAAGCCAGCAACCCCTCCAGATGGGCTAGGGACAGGACCGACTTCAGTCCACACGGCACTGGAGGTTGAACTCTGGAAAACGCCAACATCGGTTCCCACATAAATCATGTGTCCTACGGGGTCAATCGCCACCGCGTTCGAGGGTGAATCTGGAATGGCGTTTACTCCCGTTCCGGTGAAGTCCGCCCAGTTCTCTCCACCGTTTGTGGTTTGCCATACATGCCCGGGTCCGCCGGTGAAACCCATTACCGTGACATAGGCGGTGTAGCCGGTGGGGTCGGACGTGTCAATGGCGACGCCCGAAATAGGGAACTGGTTGTTATTGATGCTGTTCCCTCCTGGCCCGTTCAGTGTTACGTTGGCGAACGTAGATGACACACCGGATACGGCAACTGGATTGCTGGTGACCCAAACGTTCCCTCCTACGGGAGAGCTCAGATTGTTCGGTCCCTGGCCATCCGTAGTGGCGTAGATCATCTCTGACCCGTTTGCATTACTCGGACCACCGGCAGCAATCGAGCGAACCACATTTACTTCGGTTCCTGCACAGGTTCCAAGACCGAGCGTATCGAAATTAAGGCTCAGGTCGGTGAAGGCTCCGCCGGAGCGCGGACCGCTCCATACCCGGCAGGTTCCCACGAGCATGGAGCCGGCCGACTGCGGATCGAGAATGTAAGGGAAATAGAATGCGCCGTCGTCGCCGCCAACGTCGCCGCTGCTGACCACAACGCTGAACAGAGAATCGTCGCAACTGGTTTCGTCGGAACACTCCTGAATCGCCAGGCTTCCGCCGCCGGTATCCGGGTTCGAGGCAAACCAGTTGCCGGTGTACGAGTCGATGGCGTTGTAGCCGCCATCGCCGCTCAAAACATTTCCCCAGCTTGAGGTGGTTGTGGCCGCCGCGGTAGCCGGGGAACCGTTACCCTGCGTCCCTCCGAGGAGCATGTTTTCGTTGGTGAAGTGCTGCGAGAAGGTAACAAACTGAATCATGGAGCCGAGGTTCTGATTCAGGTCGTCAAATAAATTCGTTCCCGAGCACGCTCCCGTAGTGAGCCCGGTAAATCCGTCGAGCGCGCGATAAATGCCGCCATCGTTGGCGAAGTACATAAGGTCCGTTGCGGACTCGAGCGTAAACGCAATCGCGTGCTGAGCAGGATGCACGTGCGCGAGCGCACTTAGCGGGTTGCATCCATAGGCGTGCGTCAGGTTGAGAAACGGTGTGTTCGCGCATCCTGGATTGACCGAAGTAATCGAGCATTTGTACAGGTTGACGGCACCGGCGTAAATATCCGTCCCCGATCCGTTGGGTAGCGCGAGCAAGGTAAGATTATAGGAGCCTTGATCCACGCCGCAGCCGATTGGGTCGCCGCAGTTGATGATGCCACTGTCGCTGATCTGCACCCAGGAAGCTCCGTTGTTAGTACTTTGCCAAATACCTTGGTCGACCGGATTGCCATAGGAATCGAGCGAGATGAACCACGTATACATCTCGTTTCTTCCCGATACCATGCTGATTTCTGCGCGATAGATCGGACAGGCGGTGGAATAGTTTTGCGGACATGATGCTGTGGCCAGAGCGCCGGGTTGATTGGTTAACGGTGTCCAGTTCAGTCCGTCGGGCGACGAATAGAAGCCCTGATAGCGAAGCGCGGCGAAGAACAATCCCGCGGCGGCGTTGTAGACGACTGAAGTTGCCGATGTCGCCTCGTTCGCCCCTCCATTGAAAAGCGAGTCGTAGGTCCAGGTCTGACCTGCATCGCTGGAAGTGTAGAGCCCAGGGTAGGTGTTGCCCGTAAACGTGCCGCTGACGATTCCCTCAGCACTCACCGCCATTGCAGCGACTACTGTGCTGGTTTGGCCCGCAGCAGTACTGAATGCCATGCGCGTTGTGCCGAGGCCGCTGAACGAGAGCGTCCCGCTGTTGGCGGTGTTGGCAAGGCTCCACGAACTACCGCCATTGGTGGACACGAGCATGCCCAGGCCGAAATAGGAGTCGGGGGCATTGTCGGCTTCTCCCGTGCCCGCGACAATCACGCTTTGGCTGGGATTGCTGTTTCCCGGCTGAATGGCGATTGCCCCGATTGCGAGTGTCGCTTGGTCATCGGTAAGTGGCGACCAGGTGACATTATCGGCGTTGCTGGTGGCTGCATTCGTCGACTTCCACACGCCGCCCTGCGCGCCACCGATATAAACAGTGTTGCCGGTGCTATCAGCGGGATCGATTGCCACCGCAGTGGCGCGGCCCGAAACCTGATTGTAATTTTGAAAACCATCGCCGGTCGCGTCCGACGCGAGCGGCACAGGGCCGAGTGGGGTCCATCCGGAAGAGGCGGCTGGCTGTGCAATGTGATTGGCGCCAAAGGGTGTCGCCTGGGCGAGTCGCGCTGCGCGGGCCTGCATCTTGGCTTGATATGCCCGGCGGCGAAGTTCGGCGCCGGACTTGCCCGGGATGATGCGGCCATGAGCGAACCAGGCGTCGCGTTGACGGGCATGGTTGGCGCCGTCGTCAATCTCAGTACCGACTTCCTTTGAAGATGGCGAATCCAGCCGAGAATTTTGCGCCTGCGCATAGGGAAAGAAGAAAAGCAGCGGCAGCGCGAATAGGACCGCATGGGACACTCGCCGCGTAAAAAAAGAAATCATAGTCGCTCGTTAGGCAAGTATCAGAGCTGGTCACCATGCAATCAACCTCGGAGAGAGAATAAAGTTGGTTTTGATCCGTTCTGGGAAGCTATTCTGGGAATTGAAGATGACGAAAAAGGAACTCAAACGAAGTTAAGTAGGGAACTGAATCGAGGAAGATGTACATCGACTGGCAAGCATTTCGGCTTACGCTCGAGTTGGCAGTGGTGGTTTCAGCGATTCTCTTCACCGCGGGGCTGCCTCTGGCCTACTGGATCGCATTTTCGCGTTGGCGATGGAAATTTTTGGTGGAAGCGATGATCTCGCTTCCGATCGTATTGCCGCCAACCGTGCTGGGATTTTATGTGCTGGTGGCGCTTGGGTCGCGGAGCCCTCTGGGGCGCTGGTGGCAATCGCTCACGGGACATACCCTGGCATTTACGTTCACGGGACTGGTGATCGGTTCCATCCTTTATAGCCTGCCGTTCGCGGTGCAACCGTTCGCGGCCGCGTTCTCCTCGGTAGACCGTAAATTGATTGCCGCCTCTGCAACGCTTGGAGCGTCGCCATGGGGAACTTTTGTGCGAGTGATCGTTCCACTCTCGAAGGCGGGCCTGATTACTGGAGTGGCTCTGGCATTTGCCCACACCACGGGAGAGTTCGGAGTGGTGCTGATGGTGGGCGGCAATATTCCCGGAGTGACCCGAACCGCATCAATTGGAATTTACGATCAGGTGCAGGCGCTGAATTATGCCGGCGCGAATTCCATGGCGCTGTTGCTGCTGCTGTTTTCTTTCGTGGTGATGGCGCTGGTGTACGGGCTAAACCGGAACGGATTGGGTCGGAGAGCGGCGACGATAGTTTCCCTCAGATAAGCGATGGCCGCGCATGAGAAAAATTCCGCAAGCTCGCCGTTGACGGCACGCATCCGCAAGAGTTTTGTTTCAGCTGAACGTCAGTTCACGCTGGACGTGAAATTCTCCGCTGCGCCCGGATTCACCATATTGTTTGGACCTTCGGGAGCGGGCAAGACGACGATACTCGATTGCGTGGCTGGCCTGGCAACGCCGGATGATGGACGCATTACCGTGGACGACCGGGTGTTGTTTGAAGAAAATGCTGGCGGCAAAAATAATAATCGAGGGGAAAATCGCGAGCCCGTCCGAAAGAATGTCCCCGTCGCGAAGCGTGGCGTTGGATATGTGTTGCAGGACCTGGCGTTATTCCCGCATCTTTCCGTTGAACAAAACACCGAGTATGGGATCGCAAACCTCCCGCGGGCGGAGCGGAAGCAGCGAGCATCTGCAATGTTTGAGGAATTTCGCATCGCTCATTTGCGCCGCCGATTTCCTGGGGAGATATCCGGCGGAGAACGTCAACGGGTCGCTCTGGCGCGTGCCCTGGTGACCGATCCGTGCGTGCTTCTGTTGGACGAGCCCCTGGCGGCGCTGGACGCAGCGACCAAAGGAAAGATTCTGGACGATCTGCGGCAATGGAATCGGGCGCATCGCATTCCCATTCTTTATGTCACGCACAGCCGCGAAGAGGTGTTGGTACTGGGTGATCATGTGCTCGTGATCGAAAATGGGCGGATCATCGCGCAAGGCACCCCGCATCAGGTGCTACGTGCTCCTCTTCAGGAAACCGTGGCGCAGTTGGCGGGATTTGAAAATATTTTCGACGCTGTCGTGGAATCGGTGCACGAGGACCGTGGGACGATGATTTGTTGTTTGCTTGCGGGTGAACTGGAAAACGGCCTACCGCTGGAGACCCCATTGGTTCGAGCGGAGGTGGGCTCTCGGCTTCGAATCGGAATCCGCGCCGGCGATATTCTATTGGCTACAGGGCCCCCAGCCGGGATCAGCGCGCGTAACGTGATCGTGGGTAGGATAGTTTGTCTGGAAAGGCGCGACATGATCATTTCCGCGCGGGTTGATTGCGGCGTGGAGATGGAGGTTTATTTAACTCTGGCGGCGCGCGAAGCGCTGCGGCTGGAAGTCGGGCTTCAGGTTTGGCTAGTGATTAAAACCCATTCTTGTCATTTGATGCAGACGTAGCTGCGCCCAGAGTTCTCCTTTGAGGAAATGTCTGGGCGTTCTGGATCCCGTCTCGATCCATTTCAATTACGGCAATCCACTGGCCCTTGCGCGTCTCTGAAAACACGATATGGCCGCCCAGAATCTGCGCTACGGCCGCGGGCGGCAGATCGTGGTGGAAACCGAAGAAGCGAGCTTTGAGTTGGGTCCAACGCCGCCAGCGGTCCCAGCGGGCCGGGCCGGGCTCATACTTCGTTGAGAAAGCCAGAGCGACTACAAAGTTGGAGCGATCGAAATTAGAACGATCCGAGTTGCCACGATAATCCGCTGCGGAGAGCACTTCCTCCAGAGAGAAATCTTCGATCCGCACCACGCGCATTGGATGGAGGACGTAACCGAGCCAGGGACGTGCCAGTTCGTCCGATGCGGGCCATGCGGTCAGAACGCCAGCCATGGGATAACGAGCTTCTAGAAATGTCTCAGCATCTTCGTGGAGGAGAATGTAATCGCGGTACGCCAGATTATCCTCGGGAGAAAATCCATAGGGTGGGTTCAAGAACCATCCTGCAACGAACACCACTGCCGCGCACACAACGGCGGTGCGCCAAAAACTCACTCGGCGCCAGAGAGTAGAAACACAAAGAATGATCACAAGGGGAACCACCGGTAACATATAACGGGCCAGCACAGCGCCGCCGATCGCCGCCATGGCCAGGACATAGGTAAGCACTACTACGTAGAACAGCATTTGTACGGCAAGGTTAATCCGCGGACGATCTGTTTCTTTATCTCCCTCTGAATCGCGCAGCGGCGGCAGCATCCACATCGCGATCATCGTCGCGCCAGTCAAAATCCAAAGGTGAAGATAGCCTACCGTTTGCCAGATCCGCATGAGCAACGCTAAGAGGAAACGCATTGGACTCAGAGTTGCCGCAACGTTGTAGCGGAAGAATTCAGGATTGCCGAAGACGTAACCGGTACGTGAGTAATGGTATGCATACCAAAGTGCCAGGGGTAGAGCAGGGAGCGTTAAAGTTGTGATTCGAAGCGCGACCCGGCTTCTGTACTTTCGCTGTTCCAGTACGGCTCCGTACGCCAACCAAAATCGGGGCAGCTTGTCATTGCCGACGGCCATGCCGATAAACTCCCAGATCGCGAGCGACAGTGGAGCCAGGATGGCGGTTTCCTTCGCCATGGCGCCTAACGAGAACCACAGCACCGTTCTGAATGTGTCATCTTCTACGTAAGCCGATAGTCCCCAGAAGATGAATCCGGCGGCCACGAGATCCACTTGTGCCAGCGAGCTTTGCGCAAAGAATACTGGATAGACCGCCGTACACAGCGTTGCCGAGACAGCAACTCTGCTATTGGATGCACGTTCTGTAAGGCGAAATACACCCAGGAGCGAGAACGCCGCCAGAATCAACATGGCAGTCCGCGTGACAGCGGGAGTGTAGCCAACAATTTTCCACCAGAACGCCAACCAGGCCATAACCAGAGGCGGATGTGCGTTCGAGACGGTCGTGTGCGGAATGAGGCTTCCACCGAGCAGTATGTCGCGGGCGGCGGGAACATAGTAGCCGGCTTCGTCCCAGAAATAAGGCAGGCGCAAGACAGGCAGGTGCAGGAGAAAAATAAATAAAAAAATGACTGCGAATGCCAAGGCGGAATAACGGCCGGACCACAGGGAGAGCGATCTGCGATCCAGCTGGCCGTCTTTTTCTTGCAGAGTTTGCCTCCTGCGAAACTTCCTTCACTGCTCTTTTGGAGAGCGAATTAATGCACCTGCCCGCCGGAGGTGATGCGTGGATCCAGCTTGATTTCGCCGAAGGCTGTCTCGTAGCCGTTCACGTTCTGCTGCAGGAGTCCGAGCAAAGCCTTGGCTTGTTGCGGGCTGAGGTAGATGCCTTGAAAGTTCCGAACCTCTACTTGCGATTCGTTCTGTTGTTGAACCGTTCCGAAAACCAGGAAAAAATCCCAGACATTCACTCGCATCTGCACACTGTTTGCGTAAGATTCCCGATAATCGGCGGCGTGGGTTAACTTAACATTAGGTTGTTGTGGCGGAACACTCATGCCAGCAAGTGTAATGATTTTTGGGGCGGAAAGGGAAGAACGCGCGATGGAAATGAAGGATCGCCGTCCCCAATTTTCAATCTTCGGGTTCGATTCGCATGACATTAATTGTCAACCGGCTTGCAGCTTTCTGACGGATTGCGTTCTCACGGGCTGCCGCAAAAGGCCATGACCATAAGCTACTTGGCTGATACAAAAGGGGTTGTAGGATGTTGTTACCGCCGTAGTCTGGCGTACAAAGTGCGACACTTGATAAGGTTCTGATTGGACAAGGTTCTCATCGGAGCCAACGGCTATTTCTATGACTCACAAGCCTGAAGACGTGGCGATGCAGGAAGAGATCATTCTCCCGGAGAACCTTCTTCCGTTGGGCGCCGTGCTGAGCGCAGGCGTCACGCCCTTAGACGTTAGCATGGTCCTCGCCAAAGTATTTCATGTACAGTATGCCGAGGTCGCGATGCTGCGACTCGAAGGCGGTCTGCTGAAGTTCATCTTTCCCGAACATTTGCGCACCACGGGGGCGATTCCAATCTCCAGCAAAGCCATTGCCGCGCACACGGCGCTTAGCAAGAAAGGCGAAATCTTCAATAACTTCGCCCGCGTAAAGCACGCCAGCATCTTCGAAACCATCAAACCGGTCGGAGCCGAGCCTGATGAGTCGACCCCGCCTGAGCCGATTCAGAAGTTAATGTCCGCTCCAATTCTCGATCAAAATATGACCGTGCTCGGCGTCTTGCAGATTTCCCGCAAGGGTCTTGACCCCAGATTTACGCAGGACTTTAGCAGGGAAGACTTGCACGATCTGGAACTGGCGGCAGGTTTGCTCGCAAGCTCGCCAGTGCTGCTGGCCAACTAAATCAGCTGGATCCGATATTTTCCCGTTCGTCCTCTGTGTTTAAGGTTCGTCTTACATCGTTAGCACCACGCGGAACTGCGCCTTGCCGCTCAGCATTCGCGCATAAGCCTCAGCCGCTTTGTCTAGCGAATAAGTTTCAACCATGGGACGCACTCCGCTGAGTTCGGCAAAGTTCAATGTATCCTCGGAGTCGGCGGGTGTTCCCGAGGCCCAGCCCTGAATAGCACGACTTCCAGTGATGAGCTGTATCGGCGTGACCTCAATGGGCTCGAATGCTGCGCCGATTACCATTAGCTTGCCATTAGGTCCCAGACCGTCGATCAACTCCGACATTGCTTTCGAGTTCGGCGCAGTTGCCAGAATGACCTGCGCACCGCCCAGCTTTTGCAATTCTTCGGCTGCTTTCGTTGCTTGGCTGTCGATGTAGACGCTCGCTCCCAGCTTCTTGGCAAGCGCCGCATTTTCTGGTCCGCGTCCAATCGCGGCCACTCGGTAGCCAAATTTGTTGGCGAATTGAATCCCCAGATGACCCAGACCTCCAACACCCTGCACCGCCACCAGATCGCCGGGCATCGCACCGCTATGGCGCAGTGCGTTGTACGTAGTAATGCCAGCGCAAAGCAGCGGAGCGGCCTCTACGTCGCTCAGTCCCTCCGGTATCGGGACCAGCGCCTCGACTGGAGCCACCATGTATTGCTGGTACCCGCCGTCATAGCTGATGCCGCAAACTTTCACATTCTGGCAATTGCGAAAATCTCCCCGCCGGCATGCGCGGCACGTATTGTCCTGACCGCCGTGCCAGCCCACGCCAACCCGCTGTCCCTTTTTCCACGCGGAAACTCCCGCGCCCACTTCATCGACAATGCCCGCGACTTCATGCCCGGGAACGCGAGGATATTGAATTCCAGGCCATAATCCCTCCTTGGTGAGCACGTCGCTGTGGCAAACCCCGCAGGCTTGCACCTTGATGCGCACGTGTCCTGCCTCCGGCTCAGGAATCTTCCGCTCCACAATCTCGAAATCTGCTCCCGGCTTAGGAACCTGCACTACTTTCATCTGCGTCACCTTCATGGGAACTACCGTGGCTCTGCTGGATGCCATAAAATCCTCCTATGAATCATTGGCTGTGGTGTTATTGATGTGCGTCAGGGTGTAAAGGTTCGATTCCACATCCTCCGTAAAGACTCAGCCTTCCATGCCTTACCTTAAGATGGTTGTAATTGGACGATCTGCGCTATCGACAGGGAAAAACCGAAGCTACTGTGAGCTTTCTAGAAGGTGAGGCTGGTCAATACATTGGCAACCATAGAGCCAGAAACAGGAATATCCTCAGGCGGGTTAAAGCAAAAAATTTTGGTGCGAAAGGGGGGACTCGAACCCCCACGGTTTTACCCGCCAGATCCTAAGTCTGGTGCGTCTGCCAATTCCGCCACTTTCGCAACCCTCAAATTATACATTTGGCCTCCGAGTTTTTAACTCGCAGGCCTTTCAGCTTTCCGGCTGACTACTGTGCACTGGATTGAAGATAGAAGGTAACGGATCGAAAAGGATCGCCATTGAAACTGAAGAAGAAGATTGAGAAAGAGGATTGCTGCGTGCGATGGATACACCTTCGCCGTCGATACCGCCGCATGGATTTCGCTCGTCGTTATTGGACGGCGCTCAATCCCTGATAAATGAACATGCCGACGAGCACGAGAAGCAGCACGCCGGAGCCCGCGCCGAAGACCCACACGGGTTTCGTGAGCCGGTTCACTTTCACCAGCAACTCTGTCTGCTCCTGTTGCATGTGGGAGTTGGCGTCGTCGAGATAGAGTTGTTCATCCTCGTGCATGGTGAGTGTGCTGCGATAGATGAGGAGGATGATCAGGCCAATGGTAAAAACAACCCACACCGTTGCCAGCCCGACCAATAAGGGAGTCCACGTCCAGGTCATAAAAACCACCTCGACTTACGAAAGCTTTTCGGCACCCCAGGCGAACGCAGCTTGCGCCGCACTCGATCAGCGCCTGAACGAGATCATTATAGACCTGCCAGGCAAGTTCTGCGGAGCAGGGGATTCTTTATGAGTACGGTTCCACATTCTGAATAGGAACTGCAACCACCCGAACGCAGCCGCATCCAACAAACATGGCGCCGGAGTACAACCCTATGATTTTGAGTGTTTAAGCATGGCTGGCGCCTCTGTTATAATCGATATATTCCAGAAGCCGAGGAGATAACAAATGGCTACCACCACGGTCCCAGAAGTTACAACCAATATCCCAGAAGTAAAGAAGACGCCGCCAGTCTCACTGACGACGAACGCGGCTACCAAAGTGAAAGAGATCATGGGACAGCAGAGTCCTGTGCCTGCCGGTCTTCGCATCGGTGTCGTGGGTGGTGGGTGTTCCGGCTTCTCCTATTCGATGCAGTTTGAGAACGCCGCCGGCATGATGGACAAGACCTTTGAGATGGATGGTCTCAAGATTTTCGTGGACGCAACCTCGGTGATGTATCTGAATGGATGCGTCGTCGATTACGTCGAGACTCTGGAAGGCGCCGGCTTCAAGTTCGAGAATCCGAACGTGAAGAGCACTTGCGGCTGCGGATCATCCTTCAGCGTTTAAGTCATTCTGAAAAGTATTGTCGTAAAAATGGCCTCATCTTCATCGAAGATAAGGCCATTATGTTTTTCACCTGCGCTAAAAGCTGCGTTGTGAAATTGCCGGCTATTGCTCCGGCGGAGTGGCCGGCGGTTGAGTTGGATTTGAGCCTCCGCCAAAGCTGGAATTGTTATTGCCAAAGCCGCTCGATTGCCCGAATGAACTGCCATTGGATTGTCCGAATGATGAACTGCCGTTCGACTGACCAAAGGGGCTGGAACCGTTATTTGAGCTTCCGGACTGCCCCGGTTGTCCGTTCAGATTCTGCGAGCCCATGGCTTGCAGTTGCGGCTGATACGGCGTGTAAATCAAGGCGCCGCGATCCATGGTGGGATCGTAGATAAATTGCCACTGGTTATACTTATGCTTCTTGTTGAATTCGCGGATTGTGTCCTTCTTGCTAGCGCTGGCTACGCCTATGATAGCGCCACCGCCGAACTGTCCACTTGCATTCGAACCAGAATTGCTAGCGCTGCTGGAACCATTCAGACCATTCGACTCATTAGGACCATTCGCCCCGTTTTGATCGGAACTGCCCTCGACAGCATTCGAAGAGCCGGGTGCCGAACCATCAGCCTGGGTCGAACTCGTGCCTCCCGGCGCAATTGTTCCTGAAGAATCGGTGTTAGGCGTATTATTCGAGCTCGATCCGAACCCGCTGTTCGAGTTGCCGCCGAAACTTGAATTTCCTCCGAATCCGGAAGACTGTCCGAACCCGCCGCCCGATCCCCCAAAGGCTGAGTTACCATTGCCGCCGAACGCTCCGCCGCTAGACCCCGACCCCAAAGAGGATCCCGAATTGTTGCCGTTCATGTTGGCGACTGAGGTTGCACCGGCGATGCCTGCGCCGCCCATCCCTCCCAAACCGCCAGCCAGCGTGATTCCGGGATCACCGTAGTGCAGCAGTTTGAAATCCTGCCCTGTAATCGGGTCTTTATAATGCTTGCGCAAAAAGCGCATTTTATTGGTACTGTCCAGATCCTCCAGTTTCGTGGGATAGCGCCCAAACTTTTTGTAGTAGGCACGGATGGCGCGGGTATATTGCACCCCTCGATGGATCATCTCCTCTTCGCGGTCGCGGCGAATCTCAAATGTGATCGTAGGCAGGCACGCGGCCGCCGCGATCGTCATCAGCGCCACCATCAGCATCAAAGTGAGCATGATGTAGCCTTGTTCCTGCTTGCGGGATCTCTGCTGCGGTCGCATTCGTGAAGAAGAAAAAAGCATTGAAATATACGCGATTCGGACTAGATGTCTGCCGGGCAGAAAGTTCTTAGATCGTCCAATCACCCGATCTGCTTACCCTTGCGTCAGTGGGACTGTTTGCGGAGGGCCGCTGCCCACCACATCCTGAATTTCCACTGACCCCTGGGAAATACGCACGACTTTATAACGCCGGTCCACAATCTCACCCTCTCCGGCAATGAAAACGTCATCTCCCTTGGAAAGGAAAACTTTCTTCGGTTCGCCCGGTTGATTGGCGAATCCGAAGAATTTCAAGGGAATCGCGGGAGGTGCCGAGAGTGCCGGGGGCTGCCAGACGCTTTCATTCTTTGCGGCGGCATCGGTGTGCCCCGGTCCGAGCGGTTTTGGAATCTCAACCTCAGCCTGCGAAACAAAAATATTTCGGCCCGAGCCTTCATACTTGATCTGCTCTGTGGCCTCCAGTTGCTTCAGGTTCAGCATCGGGTCGAGGCTCAGTGGAGCATGCACTTTTTTCGCGGAGCCGGTGCTCGACGCTTTTCGAGATAAGGGGTGAGTCAGGGCACTGATTGGCGATACCGGAGTTGAAGCGCTGGTCGCGGTGCCAGCTGCCGTCGTGGACGATGGCATAAACTCGTACGCGGCCACCAGGACTGCAGTGACGCCCAAGACAGCCGCGAGAATTTTGTTCCTCCGGTTTTCCGTTCCCAATTTCACTTACGTGCCCACCTTCAAATACGTTTCAAGTTTCATTTGCAGACGGATCGGTCCATTCTGTTCGCCGGCTAGTTGAACGTCGTTGATCAGGAAAAGCATATCGTCACGTTCCAGGGCATTGATGAAACGCGCCAATTGAACGTAGCTGCCGGTGAAATCGGCTTCCATCTCCACTGGCTGCAGACTGCCAATCTCAGAATCTTCCTCTTTGTACTTTACATCGTTAATGATCACGCCGTTTTCGGTTGCCAATTTGCCGAACTGCGTAAGAATCACGGATTGCTGCGAAGCAAAGCGGTGTTTGTAAAACTCCGCAATCTGCTTATTGGCAGCCACCACCTTTTGGTCCAGGTGACTGAGTGGTTCGACCTGACTGGTTTTAACCCGGAGTTCGCTCCACAGTTGATTGAGTTCCGTTTTGCGCGAGGCGGTCGAGCCCACCAGTGGCGAAAACAGCACTACCGTAGCAATCACGTCCACACCCAGAAGGACTCCGAGAGCGACCTTGATATTCTTCCGAGTTCGTCGCAGATCTGGCATTAGGGATTTTCCCGCTTGGATATTTCCGTCTTGGTACCCGATTCGCCGGCTGGCTTCGGAGCCGCTTCTGGCATGGTGTCGGGTACATAGGTCGCAGCAATGACAAACTGAACCGGATCGACATTGTTGTTATTCTGCGTCTTAAAAGTCTCGCCCTGAACATACGTTTGGGCGAAATGTTTCGACTCTTCCATGCGCCGTGCCAGCTCTAGTGCCTTATCGCGCGAATCACCCGCCACCAGCATCTTGATCGAGAGCTTGTTGTCCTCGTCCAGCTCAGGGTGGATGGAAACCAGATGCACCCTCGCCGGCATCACCTGTTCAAGGTCTTCGAGTACGCGTGTCCACGAAAACGACTTGCGCTCGATAAGTTCGTTCAAGAACTGGGATTCATCGCGTGTCGTGCGATTTTGCGGACGGTTCAGAAAATCCTCAGCCTGCTGGCGCGTGCGGTCGCGCTGCGCGATCGAAGACTCCAGTTCGGCAATCCGAACATGATCATGACGTGCCGCAAGCCAGCCGCTGATCGTCATCGCCACCAATGCCAAAGTTACGATGGTTGCGATCGCCAGGGCCGTTCCCCAACGCATCCAGAATTGCCGCGCGTCTTCGTACGGCTGACTGGCGAGATTGATATCGATACGCATTTTAAATTTAGCGCCTACTGCTTAGCGATCTAAACACTGACCACTGATCACTACTTACGAAACCAACGCTCCTACCACCCCTGCCATTCGCCACCGCGGTACCGAACCTCCGGAGGTGGCTCCTAACTGGGAAGGCCTTACCAGTTCCTGCACCTCGGCTCCGGTCTGCGAGCGCAATGCCGGCGCCGCACTGCCCGTGTCGGCTAGGCCGGCAACGAATATTTTTTCGAGGTTCAAATGATATGTGTCCTGAAAAAACACAACGGACGGATAAACCTCTTCCGCGAGCTGCTCGCCGGTGATGGTAACGCCACGCGTATTTTCCAGCGTGCGGAAAAGCTGCAGTTGTCCTCCATTTAAAATTGCGATGCTGGTCGTGTGCGCATCCACCTTTACCACCAGAGTTGGACGATCCGCCTCCGCCGCTCCCAATGCTGCCAACATCGAAGGAATGACCACCCCCGGGCTAAAACCCGCGTCGCGGAATACCGCTTCGTAGTCTTCTACTACGCTGGCCAACGCCACCGCGGCCACTACTCGAACCCCTTCCGATGTCTTTTGTGAGTGATAAGAAACTCGCGCTTTATCCACGTCAAAGGGCAGCGATTTCTTCATGCGAAACCGCACCACACCGGAAGCTTCTTCCGCATCGGAGGGCAGTGTGTCAAATTCAAGCAACACCACCCGCACCGCCGCGTCCGGAACCACCGCGATCACATCATGCGTCCGACCGGCCACGCCGCTCATTATTTCCTTCACGGCGGAAACTACCGGATCGCGCTGCCGCAAATTGTTCTCCACCAAGTCGGGCACAACGCTGCCCGGCGCAAGTTCATGCGCCGCCGATGCTTCCAAAGTCTGGCCGTCGGCCGCCAACCGGCCCACCAGCACCCGGTCCGCGGCGATCTCACACGCAACCTTCGGTTTTGGCGAATTGGAATTGGAACTCATATGGTTTTTGCGCAGTTAACACCGTGGCCTCTGCCCTGGGACGTTAGTCGTTAGCAAATAGCGGCCTGGCTAGTGGCCAACGACGATTCGCTATCTCATGGCCTCGATGAACGTCACCTTGTTAATCTCTTTTAGCGTGGTTAGCCCAAGCCGAACTTTGTCCAGTGCGGATTCGCGCAGGAACCGCATTCCTTCTTCGCGCGCGGCGCGCCGGATTTCAGATGTCGGCCTCCGCGCCAAAATCATCTCGCGAATTCGGTCGCTCAAATCCAGCAACTCATGAATTGCGGTTCGTCCTCGGAACCCCGTGCCCGCGCATTCGATACAGCCCGGCCCGTCATACAAAGCCACCTTGGACCACTGCGCCGGATCGAGGCCGCTGGCCTCCAACACCTCTGGCGACAAATTCACCTGAGTTCGGCATGCCTCGCAGATTAATCGCACCAGCCGTTGCGCCAGAATGCAGTTCAGCGCCGAGACAAAGTTGTAAGGTTCAACTCCCATGTTCAGAAAGCGTCCGATCACGTCGACCACATTGTTCGCGTGCACGGTCGTGAATACCAAGTGCCCGGTAAGAGCGGATTGAATCGCAATTTGCGCGGTTTCCGTATCGCGGATTTCGCCGACCATGATTTTGTCGGGGTCGTGACGCAAAATCGATCTCAATCCTCGGGCAAACGTCAGGCCCTTTTTCTCATTCACCGGAATCTGCGTGATGCCGCGCAGCTGATATTCCACCGGATCTTCAATGGTAATGATCTTGTCTTCGTCGGTTTTGATCTCATTCACCGCGGCGTAAAGCGTCGTCGTTTTGCCGCTTCCCGTCGGTCCCGTCACCAGCACCATGCCGTAGGGTTCCTTAATGTAGCGTCGGAACTTCTTCAAGTCGTCTTCGTCAAAACCAACCACTTCCAGGGTCAGCGAGCGGAACTTCTCGCTCATCGATTCCTTATCCAGCACGCGCAGCACGGCGTCTTCGCCATGGATCGACGGCATGATCGACACCCGGAAGTCGATGGCGCGCCCGTTGTACTTCACCCGGAAGCGCCCATCCTGGGGTACTCGCCGCTCGGAAATATCCAACTCGCTCATCACCTTGATACGCGAGATGACGGTTGAATGGTGCTCTTTGCCAATGGGCGGCATGGCTTGCGTCAGCACGCCGTCGATACGGAACTTGATCACCACCGAATCGTCCCGCGTCTCGATGTGAATATCCGACGCCCGTCGTTGCAGCGCAGTAAAAATCGTCGTATCCACCAACCGGATAATCGGGCTGGTATCGCCCGCCGCCGTGAGCTTATCGATGGTGAGCGTTTCTTCCTGACCGGTGTTCTCGTCTTCCCGGATGATCTGGAAGCCTTCGCTGGCTTCCTCTAGAACACGCTGCGACTGCTCGGTCTTGGTCAGGATGTTGTCGATCTGTTTTAAAGTCGCAACTTTGGTGACGATCCGCTTCTGTAACAGCAGGCTGATCTCGTCGATCATCATCAATTGGCTGGGATCGGCGATGGCGATGGCTAGCCGCCCATCCGCAGTTTCTTCCAGGGGAACAAACTTGTAGCGGAACATCAGTTCCGGCGAGAACTTCTTGAACAGCTCGTGGTGAAGTTGGAAATCGGTCAAGTCCACAAACTCGCAGCGATAGCGCCGCGCCACGTCCTGGGCGCGCTCCAGGTCGGTGATCGGATTCCCCGTCGTCACCACCTGGCCGCCGCCGTTTTCCCCGTGTACGAAAAGAGACTTTTTATCCGCCGTCGCCATGCTTCACATCCCCGCGTTCATGCATCCGAAATCTAAACTCGCGCTTTAGTGCTGCACTCCCAAAGTGAAGATCGGCAAATATAGCGAAATCAGCACTCCGCCCACGAATACCGCCATCACCATTAGAATCAGCGGCTCAATGAGTGCCAGGGAGGCATTCAAAGCGGTTTGCACATCTTCCTCATAAAACTCTGCCACTGAGTTCAACATCGCCGGCAACGCGCCCGTGGACTCGCCTACCTCCAGCATCTCCACCGCTAATTCCGGGAAAATGCCTTGCTCCTCCAGACTTCCCGCCAATCCCTGCCCCTCGCGAACTCGAATGCTGGCTCGCATGATCCCTTTCAAGATGCGTCGACTGGTCATCGAACTGCCCGCCGTCTCCATCGAAGGCACCAGCGGCAGTCCGCCTTGCAGCAGCGTGGCCAGCATCCGCGAAAATGTCGCCACCTGATGCTTCAGTCGAATATCGCCCAGCATCGGCAAACTCAGAATCACGCGGTCGATCTGATCGGCACCGCTATCCGTCTTCCTCCACTGCCAGAATACAAAGCCCACCAGAGCCAATCCACCCGCGATAAACGGAAAATACCGCTGCGAAATCTGCCCTACCCCCAGCATGAATAAAGTAATGGCAGGAAGCTTCGCATCCAGGCTATTGAAAAGCTCCGCGAATTTCGGCACTACGTAGGTGAACAAAAACAACACCATGATCGTCACCACGCTGATCAGCAGCGTGGGATAAATCAGAGAAACGAAGAGCTTCTTCCGAAAGGTCATCGCCAGCCGCTGGAAGTTGATGTAGCGGGTGAGCACTTCGTCGATATTTCCGCTCTTCTCGCCCGCCATCAAAGTCGTGGTGTAAATCTTCGGCACCATGCGATGAGTGGCAAAGGCGTCGGAGAGCAATTCTCCACCTTTTACCCGCTCCCGGACATTCTCCAGAATCTGCCCCAAAGTGCGGTCTCGCTGCCGCTTGATCAGCAAATCGAGCGAGTTCAGAATCGGCAGCCCCGCCTTGAGCAACGTCAAAAATTGCTGGTTGAAAACCAAAAACGAGCTCTGCTTCAGCTTGCGCCGGCGGCCAAAGGCAAGGCCGCCCGATAACACCCCCTGCGGCTTTACCCAATACACCAGGTAGCCCTGAGACGCAAACCGGTCCCGCACCTCGGCTACGGAATAACCCTGCTCCACCTGCTGGAGCATCCGTCCGCGCTCGTCGGCGACTTTTATAACAAATTCAGCCATTTACCGTTCGTTCTCTTCCAATTTTGCGCCTGTTTTTTGCCCACAACCCTCTGGGTTGAGTCTAACATTTCGGTATCTTTTTCCTGCCGCAGATCGCTCTAAATCCCATGGTTTCCAGTATCGCAAGTAACCCTCGTGCCAGCAAGAAACCAGCAACCATTCGGTTATCGCAGGTCGGCTAACGTCGGGGGTTGATGAATTACCATAATCCAACTTGGCTCACGCGCGATCGCTTGCTCTTACCCTCCACCCAACTCCTCCCCCTCGACCGTCTCCGTTCCCGCTGGCGGAGTAAACTCAAACTGCCTCTCGGAAATTGCCACATTCTCCTTCTGATCCGTAAACCGATACTCTGTCGTCGACCCGTCCACCAGATCGATCACTATGCGGTTAATCTCATGCTGCGGCGTCACCTCGATCAAAATCTCGCTCACTAGGTCCGCCATTGCTTCTGGCGTGCCGCGCAGGACCCTATCCCCAGCATCCAACGGCTTAACGTCAGGAGCTATCGATAATCCCTGTAACTCCTTTTCCAACTTGCTTTTACCCAGCAAAAACGCAAGCGGGGATCGAACATCCTCGAGCCTCTTCGCCAAGGTCTTCCTTACTTGCTTATCGGCTGGAACGTAAAACCACGCATCTTTCCCATCACTCACGAAGAGCTTGTCCTCTGGAGAACGGTACTCCCAGCGCATCTTGCCGGGTTTTTTCAGTCCACCCTTCTCCAGCCAAAGCGTCCCGGATTCCGTCCGCTCCATCCCATTTCCCCGATAAATCTCGGTGAATTGGGTCTCCAGGGTGCGCAAGTGGTTGTAGTGCTCATCGACTGCGGCGGCCGTGGCGTGGACATCTTGGCCTAAAGCCAAGGTAGGAAGAGCGGCGGCAAGCAGAAACAATACAGAGCAGAACCGGGCCATGGTCTAATTCTACCCGCAGAGCTACGTCAGTAAGGACCAGAAAGCGCGGGGGAGACTTCCCGTGTTCGCCCTCCAGGGTTCGTATCAGGGTGAGAATTTTCACTGCTCCGGATTACCAGAAATGAAGAGCGAATACTGATGCGTTCCGCAAATTCTTTTCAGAATGGCGCTCGCGCTTAGTACGTGCTCAAGCAAAGGATTGTGATATAGCACGTAAACCTTCCGCGGATACTCTCGCAAACTCTGTTCCAGGTTTGCAATTACGCGCCGCAACCCGGATTCGGGAAACGGATTAAAGAGAAAAAGCACGATTGGCTCGCCCGGAAAATCAAACCCGGCTGCGTCCGCGCAAGTCGACTCGATTGCAAAACACTTCTGCGCGTCACTCCGATACTTGTTGAGATTTTCTTGAGCAATAAGATTCAGCGCCGGCAGAAGCTCCACGCCGACCACGCGGCAAAAGGGATAATCGGAAGCCATGAGCAGCGTTCGTCCCTTGCCCGATCCGAGATCGATGAAAACGAAATCGCCAAACGCGAATCCAGTTTGCCGAGATAAAGCCCCCATCATTTCGTGAAACAATCCCGGCTCGGTCGGCTGGTAAGGCGAATGGAAAACTCCCAGCAACCGGTCGCGCCACCCAACCGAGGCGCTAGTCGTGTTGACGCGATGCTCCCAATCGTACTCGGCATCACCATAGCGTTGGCGCAGCCGCTCCGGAGTCGAGTCCCGAGCAAATTCCAGAAGATTGCTCAACAGCTGGCGCGTTGCTACGGTTCGACCATGACGCGCAGCCACATCTTTCCACCAAATGGATGCGGAGCGAACCAGACCGATTCGAACATGCTCATGATCGCGGACATTCATACTCCGCCATCATAAGTGACGGTGTGAATTACTGATCTTGAGCGTGGTACTTCGGGTTGGGCTTATATCCAGGCGGAAGCCCTTTCGTGGCAAATGGGAAATCATCCGGCACCTGCACCTCGATGCGGCCTTCGGGGGTTAACTTGTACGGATGTCCGTCGGGATCGACTGGAATTCCCGGCAATCGTTCCGCAGTGGCCAACTCTGCCATGCTCAGAGGCCGTTGTCCGGTGCGGTTGATAAATCGGGTAACCGCTTCCTGAAGCTGAGTGACGTCTTCATCTACGCGCAGCGCCCGCAGATGCTCGACCGCATTGGCGCGAATCTCTTTGTCGCGGGTGTTCTGATAGGTCGCGGACCACAACATTCGAGCAGTGCTGAAGTCATGCGCGTGCTCCGCCATTTGCGCCGCCAGCAGCCGCATGAAGGGATGCGCATTGGGAACCTCGGATCCACGCTGGAATACCTCGGCCGCTTTTGCGTAATCCTTCAGATTCATGTAGTAGACAAAGCCCAGATCATAATAGAGCTTCCAATCGTCGGGATTGTTCTGGATGCCGAATTCCATCAACTTTACCGCACGCTCGGGCTTGCCCGCCCCGTTCGGCGGGTCTGGAGCAAGGAAACTCGCGCCAAACTCGTAAGCCACGATCAGATGAGGATCGAGCTGCGTGGTGATCTCAAGCAGAGGAGCGAGCAACGTGTAGCTCGTGGAACGATCGTGATAGCGAATCCCGAAATATTGCACCGCGCGGGTCCAGTAAATATCGGCCAGCAGCCCATCGTAGCCAAGGCTGGCGCGCTTCAAAACTTTTGGAGAGCTGATGTAAAGAGCTTCTTCCAATGTCGAGTGCGGGCGCACCGTGTCCGCATGATGTAACAGGAGGACACTAGCGCCGAGGAAAATCACCAGACAGCAGGTGGCGATGATCGATGTATTACGGCGGTTCATTTCAAGTTCCGGTTCTCGAAGATCAGCACCGCTCCGCTGACGGCCATGGCCGCATAGAACAGCGCATAGAGCGTGTTGTGAAGAATCAGCTGCGCCGCCACCGGTTGCTCATGAGCGATGGAGCTGATCACGTTGAAGGCGGAAAAATTGGGTACCAGATAAGCCGCGCCGCTGGCCAGCCATCGCGTGAATCCATGGGCCATCCCGGCAAACCCGCGCAGGTCCTCGGCAAAGCTTCCGATCACGAACAGGGAGAAAGCGAAGACCGCGGAGAGCAGTGGCGAAGAAAATGAAGAAAAAAGCAGCGCCAACGAACAGATGATCAGGAACTCGAGAACGATGAAGTACAACGCGACCAGGACTAGCACGTCGGCACGGACAAACTTGTGCGAAACATAAAACAAGGCGGCAAATACGCCGATGGCCATGAAAAACGTGTTCACTACCAGCGTGCCGGAGAGGCCAAAGAACTTGCCTACGATGAACTCCCAACGGCGAACCGGGCGGGAAAGTACGGTGTAGAGAGTGCGCTTTTCGATCTCCTTCGAAACCAGGCCGATGCCGATAAAAATCGCGATCACGATTCCAAACAAAGAGACCGCCGTTAGCCCGAGGTTGATGACGACCAGCCTTTCAATATCGATCGAAATCTGACCGACGAGAATGGCCGCTCCTGAAAGCAGAAGCGCAAAGGCGATCAGGTTGTAAAGCACGCGATCGCGTACGGCTTCGCGAAAAGTGTTGGAAGCGATGTGGAGAATGCGCGCGTTCATACCGTCCTCTTCATCTTCATCAAAGATCACGCTTGCTTACGCGGTTGTGCCCGCCGTGGTCTCGGCGTGCTGAAGTTTTTCGACAAAATACGCCTCCAGTGAAGTTCGTACCGGAGTGATGGCGATTAGTCGCAGATGCTCACGCCGAAGCGCGTCAATCGCGGCATCGATCTGGTTTTCTTTAATAATGGTTCGCACGGTATCGCCGGTAACGTGGCAGTCCGTGCCCAGAGCCTTCATGGAAGCAGGAACCTGCGAGCCGTGCCAGATTACTTCCACTTTGCCCTGCACGCTGGAAGTCAGATCGGCGACCGCTCCGATGCCGCGCAGTTCGCCCTTGTTGATGACGGCCACGCGATCGCAAAGGGCTTCGGCATCGCTGAGAATGTGCGTGGAGAAAAATACGGTTTTGCCTTCGTGCTTTAGCTGCTCCATTAGATCGCGGACTTCGCGGCGTCCCATGGGATCGAGCCCTGACATGGGTTCGTCGAAGAAAACGAGCTTGGGATCATGGAGGATGGCTTGGGCAATTCCCACGCGCTGGAGCATGCCCTTGGAGAACTTTCGCAGTTGCACCCCTTGAACGTCCTTGAGGCCCACGCGTTGCAAGGTGGACTCGACGCGGCGGGAGCGATCTTTGGCGGGAACTCCGGAGAGCTGCGCGTAGTAGTTCAACAGTTCATGCGCGGTGAGGTGGTCGTAGAAATAGGGCTGCTCGGGAAGAAAGCCGATGAGCGCTTTCACTTCGGGATCGGTCCATACCTTCCCGAGGATGCGAGCTGAACCCGCAGTAGGAAATACGAGGCCCATGAGCAGTTTGAGAGTTGTGGTTTTACCCGCGCCATTCGGCCCCAGAAAACCGAAAACTTCCCCATCTTCCACGGTGAGGTGAAGCGGATGTAAAGCGCGCTTGGGCCGCTTGACCCAAAAGCCTACCTTGTAAGTTTTTTCCAACCCAAGAATTTCAATCGCAGACATATCGTTCCGACCCGATGGAATGGAAGAATAACTTTCCCGAGAAAATTATATGAAAGGAGAGTCTATTTTTGAATACAGCAATACGTTACGAGGGTCACAATGTTTACTATCTGATAAACACGCCCGGCAACAGCGCGGGTATCAGGGATGAAGGATATTGGCTGCCGGGGCCGCGCCCCAGCCTAGTTGCCCATGGGGGCTAGAGTTAAGCACGTGGCATAGCTGGGAACCAGGGTAATGGTTCCGGCGGGCTGGAGCCGCACAACTGCATCTTGAACGGAGCAATAGGAGCGCGTCCCGGTCGTCGTGCCGAAGGGAACGCCGGTAGCAAAAAACTGATCGTTCGACAAACTGGAGGGGCTGGCCGAGCCTACGGCGTTAAAGTTGTAGCCGCTCTTGCCGTTTCCGCCACCATTGCTGGCGAGACTGTTGTCGATGAGGCAAGCGGTTGTCATGCTGGGGGTGCAAGGGTCGGCGCCACCCAGTGTGGTCAGAGCCGCGGGATAGCCAATACTCGGGAAGGCGCCGGAATAAGCGATTTCCGCGGTGTTGATGCTTCGAACGGAAGCGGCGGCGGAAGAATCATTGGCCGCCATGCGCGCGCGCAGAAGGTTGGGGATCGCGATGGCTGCTATGACCAGGATGATAGCGACCACGATCAATAGTTCGATGAGCGAGAATCCCTTTTGCTTCTGCATTCGAACCTGCTTTTTCCCCAAACTTTCACTTTGCCGTTTGCGACGTTCTGTACATAGGAGGCACGCGCCATTCCAAAATGGAGGATTGCACACTTCGGTTATGCGACATGCAAGCTCAATGTTTTCACGCCGATGCGCCAGCGGAGGTTATCATGCAAGCCGAATACGGCGTCTGAAGAGCGGTTCTTCCCGGCGGGTATGACAAATTTTGTCATTCCGCTAAGCCGTATGCGGCGCTCGGCTATTCCGAATTGCTCATTCTTGCGGTTGTGGAATTCGCCCAGAAATAAAGTTAGCGGCGGTTCTGTCCGAATGTCGAATTCTGGCTTTTGGGTCAGCTAAATACGGGTACGGCCCCCTCCCCCCTTTTTATAAAATAGCTGAAATCATGGAGTTAGCGGGAAATTCCGGGCAAAGACCGCTGGGCAAAGAACTTAGATATCAAACTCTACCAAGCGAAGCAGTTAGGCGGCATGATTGATCGTGCGGTTTGGGCTGCCCGTACTGCCTTTGCCGGGACAATCATGAATGAATTAAAGAGCGGGCACAAGGTCAGATGTCACTTAACGGCTGTGGATGGGTGGGCGGGGCATCGGCGTTCCGGGATCGTGTGCCCCAGGATCGCGCGCTGCTCTTATCGCGCGCTTTGCTCTCGCTCTTTACGGAGGACCGGAAGCGGCCCGAAACACCTGGGCCGCCGGATAGCCGAGGGGCGGCTGTCCCTACAAGGGCGCGGGAGAAAAATAAAAAGGGCGGCGAACTTGAGTTCGCCGCCCTTTAGCTTTGTACCTTTGCAGGCACTCTGCCGCGCTGAACCAAACTTAGTTCGAGAGCGGGCCCAGGGTCTGGCAGGCCGCATACGAGGCAACCGCAGTGATGGTGCCAGCTGCCTGCGTACGAACCACACCGTCGTCTACCGCGCAATACGCCTTCGTACCGGAAGTCGCACCGAGCGGGGTAGCGATGGTCCAGAACTGCGGTGGCGTTGTGGCAGTGGCGACGATAGGATTAGCAGCGAAGTTGTAGCCGCTCTTGCCCAAGCCTCCAGGACCGTTGTTCGACAGGTTGTTGTCGATCAAGCAAGCTGTGGTGGTGCTGGGAACGCAAGCCGCGCCCGTGGCGCCGCCCAGAGCTGCCAGGCTGGTGTAACCAATGGTCGGATAAGCGGCGTAATAGCCGACTTCACCGGTGACGATGGTGCGCTCGCCGGCTGCCGCAGACGAATCGTTGGCTGCCATCTTAGCGCGCATCAAGTTAGGAATCGCGATAGCTGCGATGATCAGGATGATTGCCACCACGATCAGCAGCTCAATCAGTGAGAAACCTTTCTGTTGTTTCCGCATCTCTTATTTTCCCCTCTTCTTGGACTTTTTTAAATTCATGCTGGTCATGGTCATGACGCAGTCGAGCTAGATATTCGCACCTGCCGGGCCAAACTCGATAGTTACCTTGGTTCCGTGGGGCCTTCTATGAAGGGCTTTAGTTTCATGATGAGCGCAAACTTTAGACGTATTGTAACTCGCCGGAAGACGCCAATTACTGACAAAATCTGCCATAGCGGTGACCCTTCACGTCATCTATGCAGTTTTGGAACTGCCGCAGTTTAAATAAGTAAGCGGGCCAAAAGGCGCGATGGTTCCGGTCCCAGAAGGGCGATACAAGGCGCGGCTCGGCCGGATCCTTCGGTAGTTTGTTACTGCAAGTGGAAACCAAGGTCCCTCGCTGCGCTCGGGATGACAAGTTATCCGTATGACAATTGAGGTTGTTCATCCAGCCCAGTGAAGTTGCCGATCCATCCCACAATTTTGGAACGGGGCAGATGGTGTTTCTTGCAGCGGCTACCGCAAGTAATCCGAAAGTAACTCGGTGGGGAGTATTGCTTACTCCCGGTAAACTCGCGCGACCTATAATCGGCTCAGCCTTGTAAGCAGGGAGTAACCATCGATTGTCCTCATCTTCTACCCCGACCGCAACCACCGCAACAGCGACCGTGATGAGATCTACAAAGGTCAGCCGGCCGACACTATTGTTCCTTTCTGGAGAGAATCGAACCGCCATCCTTTGCCTTGTGCTGGTGCTGTTGACGTTGGCTCTCTACAATCCAGTGGTCCGTAACAATTTCATTGACCTGGACGATTATCGCTACATTACGCAGAACGTACATGTGCGCGGGGGCCTGAGCTGGGAGACGGTGAAGTGGGCGTTCAGGAGCTATGACGAGGCAAACTGGCATCCCCTGACCTGGCTTTCGCACGCATTGGACTGCCAGCTGTTTAAGCTGAACCCGGCGGGACATCACTACGAGACGGTCCTTTTGCACGCGGCGAATGCGGTTCTTTTGTTTCTGCTGCTGCTGGGTGCGACGGGTTTCACCTGGCCGAGTTTGATGGTGGCGGCGCTGTTTGCGCTGCACCCGGTCAATGTGGAGTCGGTGGCATGGGCGGCGGAGCGGAAGAATGTCTTGAGCATGCTGTTCTTCTTATTGGCCATGAACGCTTACGGCTGGTACGTGCGCCGGCAGAGCATTGGCAGATATGGGGCAGTGTTAGTGCTGTTTGCCCTGGGATTAATGGCCAAGCCCGAGATTATTACTCTGCCGTTCGTGCTGCTGCTGTGGGATTATTGGCCGCTGCGCCGAATGGATCGAGGGCCGGGGACAGGGGATCTGATCACAGGGGAGGTGGGCCCATCATTTTTGTTTTTGGTGATGGAGAAAGCGCCGCTGTTCCTGCTTTCGGCGGCCAGCGCGGTGGTTACCTACCTGGCCCAGCGCAACGGGGAAACCATGCGAAAGCTGGCGGCCCCATGGCGGCTGGGAAATGCGGTGGTGGCATGCGTGCGCTATATCGGCAAGGCATTTTGGCCGACGAGGCTTGCGGTGCTGTATCCGCACCCCGGCCATTCTCTTCCGGTTTGGCAGATCGTAGCTTCTGCGATCGGGTTGGTCGCGGTGACTGCGCTTTTCGTGCATTGGCGGAATCGCCGTTACCTGTTGGTCGGCTGGTTGTGGTTTCTGGGCACGCTTGTCCCGGTGATTGGGATTGTGCAGGTTGGGGTGCAGTCGATGGCCGACCGCTATGCGTATTTGCCTTACATTGGATTATTTGTGTGCGTGGTGTGGGGCGTCGCCGAGATGGCGCGGGAACGCAAGGTTCCCGCTGCGGCGGTGATAGTATCCGCCATTTTAGTTCTTGCAAGCCTTAGTGTGGTCAGCCGTCGTCAGATTGGTTACTGGCATGACAGCGAGAGCCTGTGGAGACATACGTTGAGCGTGACGAGCGATGAGAACTATATAGCCCATGATGGCCTGGCTAAGGCGCTGGCTTTAGAGGGACGATCCGACGATGCGATCGCTGAGTTCAAGAAAGCTGAAATGCTAAATGGTTACAGCCCGCTGGTTATGACCCAGATCGGCGCCTACGAGCAGGCCCAAGGGCACCCGCAAGATGCGATTGAGGAATACGGCCGCGTCTTGGATGCCGCGACCGACGCGAGTGCGCGAGCGGACGCGCTCAGCTCGCTGGGAGATGCCTTTGCGCAAACGGGTGACTTCCAGCGAGCAAAATCGAGCTACGCTTCGGCGCTGCGAGAGAATCCTAATGAAGCTCGTGCGCTGGTGGGCAATGGCTTGCTGGCGGAGCGCGATGGTGACGCGGAGCTGGCGGCGGCGCAGATTTCGCGAGCCATGCAAGTTGCACCTACTGATGTGGGTTATTTGCTGCTGGGGCAGGCATTGCATCGTGGGGGTAGATTATCGGAGGCGGAAGAGGCGTATGCGCGCGCCCGGCAAATCTCCAGCAATCCTGATCAAGCGAGGCAGAGAGCGGCACAGGTGATGGCTTCGGTGGGAATCAACTGGGAACGATAAAAGCGATCACTTTTTGACGCCTTGGAGCCGATTGAGCGCGTCGCGCGCGATGGTCTGGTCTGGGTGCATCTGCAATTCCGTTTCGAACTCCTTCATTGCTTCCTGGAATTGTGAAGTCTGTTCCAGGGCGACTCCCAATTCATAATGAAAGCCCGCAGCTGTGGGGTTTAGGGCGATGGCTCGTTGGAAGTCGAACATTGCCTGCTCGGGCTGACGCTCGCTTAATTGGATTTGACCGAGTCCAAACCAGGCCTCTGACGAGCCTGGGTACTGTTGCAAGGCAGTTTTGAACCAGTTTTCCGCCTCAAGCAAATCGCCAGAGTACTGGTAGGCGACGGCGGCAAAGTCTGCGGCTCGCCAATTTGGATTCAAACTGTAAGAACGTACAAAGTGAGGAGCCGCTTCAGTGTATTTACCGCTGGCGGAAAGAGCGGAACCATAATTCAGTTGAGCCCATTCATTCCCGGGGGCGCGGCTTACGGCGCGGGAGAACAAGATCAGATTATTCGCCCAGTATTGAGACTGAATGGCGCTGGCGAAGGCCATGCCCAAGATGAGGGCGGCGGCCAGCGGCAGTAGAAATCGTTGAGCGGGCCACTTATCTTTTATCCAGCGATAGGCCGAGCCTGCCAATAGAGCGACACCCAGCATGCTGATGTAGGTGTAGCGGTCGTGAATGAAGTCGTTTTGGTTCATCCAGCGCAGATTGAGGGTGGGGAGAATCGGCAGAAACAGCCAAGCGAAAGCAACCCACAATTGCGAGTTCCGTTTCGCAGCGACAACAGCGAGCGAAATGAGAGCTACGAGAACTGCTGTCGAGAAAAGGAAGTCTCCGTTGAAAGAGCTCATTACATGAAAGTCGTATTGCGGGCTCAGGCCGACGGGGACGACTACACGATACAGATCGAAAAGGAAGATTTTTGGAGCGCTGAGAAGGATGGTGCTCCAGGAAACCGGCGCGGATGCTGAAGGGGTGTGGCCAAGAACCCAGGCTCGGAAAGCAAGCCACGCCAGGGCGACGAATCCGTAAGTGAAGATTGCGGGAGGCAAGGAACGTGCCTTTGATTCTGGCGTGGTTTTTAGCGCGCCGCTTCCCGGCGCAATCCAGAGGTCGACCAGAACAATTCCCGGCAAGACTATGCTTACTTCTTTCGTGAGGAGCGCGAAGAGGAACAGAATTCCTGCAAGCGCCCACCACAACCCACGGTTCTGCTGTTTCGCAAGGGCTTTGCGATAAGCCAGGAAGCTGGCGAAGCAGAAAATCGCAGCGAGAGGATCATTCACGGCGGAGATCCAGGAGACTGATTCCGACTGAAGAGGATGAAGAGCGAAGATGGCGGCAGCAAGAAGAGCGGAGCCGGGATCTTTGCAGAATGAGCGGGCGATGAAAAATGCCAGAGTGGTGGCTGCGATGTGCGCCAGAACGGTGGTTAGGTGGAACCAATGGGGGTTCAGGCCGAAGATAGATTTGTTAATCAGGAACCAGAAGGTGAGAAACGGGCGGTAGAAACGACTCTGGGCCGCCACTGTGGAAGCCCAAAGCTGGTGAGTGAACAGAAAGCCGAGGCGGTTCCATTGCAGATTGGGGTTTTGCGGAATTTGCGGCGGATCGTCGTAGACCCATCCGAAGTGGAAGGTTGAGGAATACGTGAGAGCGGTCGCGACGAGAAGTACCGGGAGCGCAAGCAGGACCGGGTCCATGCGCCGGCTGTTTGTTCGCGGCGGGGGCTCTGGTTTCGCATCGACCTTGTCTCGAATCATTCCGCCTTCACCAGCAGGCAGGTGACGTCGTCGTGCTGGGGAGTGTTGCCGACGAAGAGATCAAGTTCGGCCATGAAGCGATCGAGCATCTGCGCGGGAGTGGACTTGGCGCCAGCGTCGATGGCCCCGAGCAGGCGAGTTTCGCCGTATTCGTCCTGCTTGGCATTCTCAGCTTCGATCAGGCCATCGGTGAAGATGATGAGCCAGTCGCCGGGAGCAAGGGGCACGCTCGCGGATTCATATCGGGCTTCGGCCTGAATGCCCAGAGGCAAACCGCCGACGTCGAGGCGTTCGATCGATCCATTGCTGCGGCGGAGGATGGGATTGTTATGGCCGGCGTTGATGTAATGGAAAGTGCGGTTTGCGGAATCGTATTCCGCCAGAAATGCAGTAGTGAAGCGTAAGCCGCCCTGGCTATTGGAGCAGGCGTACTTATTCATATTCGAGACGAGTTCGGTCAATGCAACCTGAGCCGTTGAGAGCGTCTTAAGGCTGGCTTGGAATGTGGCCATCAGCATGGCTGCCGGAATGCTTTTTCCGGCGACGTCAGCAACGGCGAAGAAGACACGGTTTTCGTCGGGAGTTTTGCCAGGACGCGGGAAGACATCGTAATAGTCTCCGGCGACAGTATTGGCGGGGCGGGTGGCATAAGCGACCGCGAGACCAGGGATCTGGGGCGGGGCGCCGGGCAGGAGCCAGGTCTGAATTTCGCGGGCGATCTGAAGATCGCGCTTCATTACGACCCGGTCGGCGATTTCGAGCATCAGGAGCAGGAACATCAGCAGGCCGCCCCAGAAATGAAAATCAAATTCGACGACTTGCAGATTGTTATCGCTGCCCCGATAGCTAAGCGATCCGCTTGGCCATATCAGCAGGATCATCGCGGCCAGCAACAATACGCGGCGGGCCGGGGATAATTTTTCCAGCACGGCCCAGAAGAATTCCTTGACCATGTGCAGGCGACGATGGCGGCGGGTGAGTTCGTCCGGGGTCTTGGCGGCTACATCACGAGAATAAAGGCGATAGCTCGCGCGAGCCTCAGTTCGAAACTGCGACCAGAGCTGGTTTAGTTCCAAACCCTCGGTGACCCGCGCCCAGAATCGTTGCGCTCGCACGGTCAGGGGCGGGCGCGGAACTGGTGGGGGAGCGGTCGCCATAGGATGGAAGTGATTATAGAGGAACGGTGCCGGGCAATCGAAAATTGGCAATTGGCGATTACTAAAAGAGTGATAACTGTTCCTCCAATGTTTGTTCTGGCCAAGTTCTGGCCCGCGCCGATCCTCGCGGGTCGGCCCGTCGAATGCCGTACTTCTCGCGGAGGCTGGCGACTAGCTGGGCGATGCGCTTGCCATACGAAGCTGGCAAGAAGGAGCGGTCCTGATAACGAGCGCGGTAATTTTCCACGAGGTGGGGGAAATGCTCTGCGAGAAAGGGAAGAAAGATTGCCGCGGAGCATGGTTTGAGGAAGAGCGGCCCGGCGAAGATGTGGCGGGCTCCAGCTTCCGCAGCGGCGCGAACTACGGCTTCGAGATCAGCCGGAGGATCCGTGATTCCGGGAAGGACTGGAGATGAACTGACCCCGACGTCGATGCCGGCTTCACTCAGCTGGCGAACCGCATCCATGCGCAGGTCTGGGCGGGGGGCGCGAGGTTCTAGGATCCGCGCGAGATCAACGTTCATGGTGGTCACGGTCATGTGAACCGAGAGTGAGTTGTTGCGAGCGACCTGGCGCAGGAGATCGACATCGCGCAGGATGAGATTGGATTTGGTGACGATGCCCAGTTCGAAGCCGCGATGGCGGGCGAATTCTTCCAGAATTCCACGGGTGATTTCGTAACGGCGCTCAGCGGGCTGGTAGGGATCGGTGGCGGTACCGAGAGCGATGCTTTCTTTCGGTTTTACCCGGCGCAGGTCGTGGCGGAGTAATTCCGCGGTGTGTTGCTTGACGTAAATCTTTTGCTCGAACTCCAACCCGTCGCGCATTTCCATGAATTCGTGGGTGTAGCGGGCGTAACAGTATTTGCAGGCGAATTCGCAACCGCGATAGGGGTTGATGGTCCAGGAGAAGGGGAGATTGCGATTGCTCACACAGCGGTTGAGCAGGGATTTTGCCGGGAGGGTGAAATATTCGACGTTATGTCCCTCGCGGAGTTGCTCGCCTTCGGATGCCAGACGGGCGATGCCGACCAGCGGGGATTTGGCAGGAAGAGGGAACAGCGAGGGACTCCTCATGGTTATTCGCCTTTTGTTCGCTTTATACTACGGCGCTATCGGAGGGTGGTCAAGAGGGAAGGCAGAGTGTTTCTACCGGCCAGTTTCAGCAGCGATGCGTTGGCGTAGGTCTACCCCGGATTGATCCACAAGCTGCCGGCACAGCGAAGGATCGATCATTGGATCAGGCACGACGCGTCGATTGCGCGCTTCTACCCTTTGCCAGAATGCCGAGACGTCCGGATGGGGAGTGAGAAGAATGTCGCAGGGCACAATGCTTAGAAATTTGAAGCTTCTTTCGAAGCCTGCGAGGGCCGAGGGGTTTTTCGTGAATTTGAATCCCTCAGCGGAAACCGGCGTGAGGCTATCTGCATAGACCATATTCAGGCAGCGGTTGGCCTCGCAAGATTGCCATGTCCAGCTTGTCCCGCCGGGAGTGTGTCCCGGGGTCAAATGCGCTGTGAGCGCGAGATTGCCGAGATGAAGAGTTTGTTCCTCGCGGAGGATTGTCACGCGCGCGATTCGCGCAATCGGTGGCAGCGATCCAAATTGCGGATCGCCTTGGCCAATGGCGCCTTGAGCCATTACCGCTGCGCTCCACTTGCTCGCGGCCACGCGGGCACCGCTTAAACGTTGCAATTCCGCAATGCCTCCCGCGTGGTCGAAGTGCACGTGTGAATTCAAGATGAGCTTGACGTCTTCAATGCGGAAACCAAGTGTGCGGATGTTGGCCACGATTTGCGGAACCGACTCGGGCAGCGCGCCATCAATGAGAACGAGCCCGGAATCCGACGCGATCAAGATGGAACTCAGCCCGTGTGGTCCCACATAATAGGTGTTGCCGTAGATGCGGAACGGAGCTTGGGGAATGTTCCATTCGGCGCAGTGCGTGCAAGATGAAGCAGTCGTCTGCCCGCGCAGAATCAGATCCGAAGAGAGCAAGAGGAATGCTATTTGGCATACGGTCAAAATTTTGAACATCTTTAATCATCCTTGCCATCGCCCGAATCTCCCGATCGGATGGATTTAGGGTTGCGTCTGAGATTTTTCCGCGGGTTTTTCGAAAAGCTTGGACTCGATTGTCGGGTTCAATGTGACCGCCTTATATTCCGCGGTGCTCGAATCTTGACCGTCCTGTTTGTTGCGGCGGGTCATGGGGATGGTGATGCCGTTGACTGGTTTCCAGTCGTCCATGTCGGTTTCGCCTCGCACGGGGCCGTGCTGGCCGAGCGTTCGGTAGGTTTCCTTTAAAATGTGCCCTGACTGAGGGTCGACAAACCAGCGAATGGCCACGCCATCGGCGTTCACGTCGACGATGCGGGCTTCGATATCGCCGACCTTTTCTGTGCCAGCAGCGTGAAAGAAAACTTTGGGATCACTGGCGTGCGCGGCGATGAAGATAGGATCGCGTTTGATCTGTTCGAGAGATTCGGTTTTGCGATCATCCGGCCAGTTCTGGATTTGGCCGTTGGGAAGTTCGATGAAAGCTGCACCGGGTGTGACGACTACTTCCGCATTCCCTTGTGGAGTCTGCATGGTGGCGTGCAGATGATCGGGGTAGACGATTACGCTCTCCAGTTGCATGGGGAAATCGCCTTGCGGCGTTTTCTGCGTAAGGGTAATGTTTGCCTTTATCGACTTAATGGCCGCAAGGTTTGCTTCGCCGCCCATGGCAGCGGCAACTTTCGCGGCCAGAGCTTTGCCTTCCTCATTGGATGCCGTTGGTTTTGCGCTCTCGTCCTCTTTCATTCCGGGCGGGGGTGGAATCGCGATATCGATATCCTTTACGGAGCCGAGCGAAGACAAAGGTTTATCGAACTCCTTGGTGTTGCCGACAACCAGGACGGCAAGCTGGTCGCGATGAAGATATTTCGCGGCTACGCGATTGACATCGGCGGCATTTACCTTTTGGATTTCGGCGGGAAATTTGTCGAGCCAGTCGGCGGGATATCCATAGAACTCATAGGTCATGCGTTCGGAGAGGACTTTGTCGGGTGAATCGAGGCGAAAGATGAAGGCGTTGAGGATGGCGTCTTTGGCCTGCTTGATTTCCGAGTCGGTGATTGGCCGGGTGGCAAGGTCAGCGATATTTTCGTTGAGCGCCTGTACGGTCTCAATGGTGCTTTGGCTCTTAGTAGCGGCGACGAATTGAATAATGCCAGGATGACCGAAGTTGGAGCCGATGCCGCCGCCTACACTGTAGGCCAAGCCGCGCTTGGTGCGAATGTCGTTGAAGAGGCGGGAGGAAAATCCGCCGCCAAAGGCTTCGTTGAAAACCGAGATGGCGTAGTAATCCGGATTGTTGCGCGTTGTGCCGAGCGCAACCATGTGAATGCTGCTTTGATTCACGTCGTCCTTGGGGATGAGATAGTAGCCGGGCTGGGCGGATTGATATTTGATTTCATCTTTCGCAAATTCGGGGCCTTTGGGCCATGAGTCGAATGCGGTGCGCAGCTTGGCTTCCATGGCCGCCGAATCGAAATCACCGCTGACGCCGAGGATGATGTTGTTGGGATGAATATAAGTTTTATGCCAGTCGATGAGATCCTGACGGGTGATGGCCGCGATGGTGGAATACTCGGGCTCGCGAGTGTAAGGATTGTTGGAGCCATAAGCCAGCTTAGCGGATTCGCGTCGCGCAATGCCGCCGATCTGGTCGTTGCGGCGGGAGATGCTGTCGTCGGCTTGTTTCTGGGCGATATCCAGTTTGTCGGCGCGGAATTCGGGATCGTGTAACAGGTCGTTAAAAACTTTGAAGACATCGTCGAAGTCGGCTTTGAGGCAGGACAGGCTGATGCTGGTTTGGTCGGGACCGCCGCTGGTTTCAACCTTTGCGGCGCGCACTTCCAGGAAATCGTCGAGCTGATCTCCGGTCTGGTTTTTGGTTCCACCGGTACGCCAGACTTCTCCGAACAAATCCACCAACCCAACCTTCGCAGCTGGTTCGTTGCTGGATCCGCCGCGAATTGTTGCCGATGCATCGATCAGAGGAAGTTCGTGATCCTCCTGCAAGAAGATGATCATGCCATTTGCGAGCTGGATGCGCTTGGGTTGGGCGGGATGAAATGCGGGCAAAGGAGGTGTTGGGATTTGCTGATAGCTTGTGACCTGCGCGCGGGCTGCGGGAAGCGTGATCGAAGCCACGATGGCTGCGAGGAGCAGCAATAGAGCAATCCGGATTTGTTGGCTGGAGAATTCTCGTGTCATCGTGCACCGCCTTGTGCAGAAGAGGAGTGACTTGAGGAAGATTGCTCGCCGGAATTCTCGGCGGCTCCGGAGACGGTTTCGATTATGCCGACGGTACGGTTCGTATCCGTGAATGTCTCATTGGCGACGCGGCGGATATCCGCTTTGGTGACTTTATCGATGCGATCGACGGATCGAAATAGTTCCCGCCAGTCGCCGTAGCGAGTTTGATAGGTGGCAAGTTGCGTAGCGAGACCTTCATTATCGGCGAGGCCGCGGATCAGATTCGCTTTGGAGCGGGTCTTGATCATCTTCAATTCGTCGTCGCTAATGTCTTCTTTCTTCAAGCGGTCAATTTCCGTGTGGATAGCGTCCGCCATTTCCTGCGGCGTGTGCCCAGGGAGCGGGTAAGCATAGAAGGCAAACAGGTGTGGATATTTGATTCCAGGCAGACCGGTAAAGCCGGCGGCGAAGGCCGCGATTTTCTTATCCCGTACCAAGGCTCGATAGAGCCGGGAAGTTCGGCCTTCCGACATGAGATCGGTGATGGCGTCGTAAACAGCATCGTCCTGGCTTCGATAATCCGGGCGGTGATAGCCCTCGAGATAAAGTGGCTGGGTCTTTTCTTTCAGTTCGATTCTGCGCTCGGAATTCTGCGGCGGCTCGGTGGTAGTGGTTTCATCCGGTTTTTGGCTGGTGGGGAGACGGCTAAAATATTTTTCGAGGATCGGCATGGCTTCGGACGCTTTGACGTCCCCGGCGACGGCGATCACCATGTTTGAGGGAACGTAATAGTGATCGAAAAAGCTCTTGGCATCGGTGGCGGAAAAAGTGTTGAGATCGGAGATCCAGCCGATGGTTGGCCGGTGATAGGGATGAGCCTCAAAGGCCGCGGCATTAAATTGCTCAAGCAACCTTCCGACGGGACTGCTGTCGGTACGCATGCGGCGCTCTTCGATGACGACATTGCGTTCCTTGTAAAACTCACGCATCACGGGATGAAGGAACCGCTCGGACTCGAGGTAGGCCCACAGCTCCAGGCGATTAATGGGGAGGGAATAGTGGTAGCCAGTTTCGTCATAATCGGTGAAGGCGTTCAGATCCTGGCCGCCGCTTTGCTCGATAATTTTGCCGAATTGATTCGGTACGACGTATTTGTCGGCGGCGGTAATGGCGTCTTTCCATTCTTTTTCGAGTTGCTTTAGCCTGGCTTGGTCGCGGCCCACGGTTTTGTCGCGCTCGCGGATATAGGCGGCGTAGGTGACCTCAACTTTTGCAAGAGCAGGTTTTTCGGCGGCGTAGTCTGTAGTGCCGATTTTGTCTGTGCCTTTGAATGCCATGTGTTCGAACATGTGTGCCAGACCGGTCTGCCGCATGGGGTCCTGGGCGGAGCCGGCATCGACCAGCGTGAAGAACGAGAACACCGGAGCCTCTGGACGCTCACAGACGATCAGGGTCAGACCATTGGGAAGCTTTTTCACCGTGATGCGCTTCTCGAATGAAGCAGCGTCCTGGGCCGAAAGGATCGTGTTTAGAAAAATCGTGGTCAGAAAGAGAATGACGGCGAGGGGCTTGAGGACACGACGTTTCAATGGACCTCCGAGGAGCCGGTGCGGATACGAAACAATTTGTTGAGCACCTGCAAAACCAAGCAGACAGAAATTTGAAATTACGTGTCGAAGAGGGAGGTTGTCAAACCTGCGGTGTCAGTCGGTAGGGGTGCAGCCGATAGCATTGCAGTTGAATAACATTTCATTTTGTCACCCCGAACCGGCGTCTTTAGCCGGCGAGGAATCTGTATTGGCCAGGCAAAAGCAGACTCCTCGCGCGATAAAGCCGCACTTGGGAATGACAAATTTTCAGGTCCAGCATTACCTATCAAATCTGGCATGTACGTGCGTTCGGTGGTCGGGTAGCGCCAGCCCTCTATTTTGTATCGCTGTGAATTTAGGGCACAATGTCTGCTGGAGCGCACATAAGATGGATTCCAGCGTTGAGATTCAAGGCAAACAGCTCAAGCTGTCGAATCTGGAAAAAGTTTTGTATCCTGCCGCCGGGTTCACCAAGCAACAGGTCATCGATTACTACGCGCGCATTGCTCCCGCGATGTTGCCACATCTTGAGGGGCGGGCGCTTACCCGCAAGCGCTATCCCAACGGCGTGGACGCCGAGTTTTTCTACGAAAAAAATGCGCCCATGCACCGGCCCGATTGGGTAAAGACTGCGCCGATCTGGAGCGAAGGAAATCACCGCACGGTCCATTACATTCTGGCTAACGATTTGGCAACGCTGATCTGGCTGGCGAATCTGGCGGCAATCGAGTTGCATCCGTCGCTTGCGCTGGCCAGGGATATTACGTGTCCGACGATGATGGTCTTCGACCTGGATCCGGGACCTCCGGCGAATATCGTGCAGTGTTGCCAGGTAGCGCTTTGGCTGCGCGAGGTCTTTGAGAAATTTGGGTTGCAGAGCTTTCCGAAGACGTCAGGCTCGAAGGGACTGCAGATTTATGTTCCGCTGAATACCCCGACCAGTTTTGATGAGACCAAGACTTTTTCACGCGCGCTGGCGCAATTGCTCGAACATGAGCATCCGGGCTTGGTGCTGTCGGATATGAAGAAGCATTTACGCACGGGCAAGGTTTTTGTGGATTGGAGCCAGAACGACGAGCATAAGACGACAGTTGCGGTTTACTCGCTGCGGGCCCGGGAAAGGCCTACAGTTTCTACGCCGGTAAGTTGGAAGGAAGTGGAAGCGGCGTTAAAAAAGAAAGATCCGACTCTGTTGGTGTTTGAGGCGAAACAGACGGTGGCGCGGGTCGAGAAACTGGGCGATCTGTTTGCTCCGGTGCTGACTTTGAAGCAAAAGCTGCCTGACCTCAGGAAGATTGCGGCATCCGCCGCGGAGAAAGATCCAGAGCCGGTTTCAATTGCGGCTCAAGCGAAAGAGCGGTCGGCGCGTGGGAGCGGTCACGCAGCCCGGAAGACCGCGAAGGCCGGTACGACGAAGGTTGGTACAACGAAGTCCAATGCGGCGCGCAACGCAAAGCGCAAGGTATAATCCGTCCCAACCGACTTGCCGCAAGACTGCCATGGCTCAATTATTTGTTGGAACTTCGGGATGGGCCTACCCAACGTGGAAGCCTGATTTTTATCCGGCCAAGCTCGCGCAGACCAGATTCCTTGGCCACTATTCCACCCAGCTCAACACAGTCGAAGTGAATTTCACTTTCCGGCAGCTGGTGAAAGAGACCACGGTTCAGAAGTGGATTCAGGAAACTCCCGCACATTTTCGTTTTGGAATCAAGGCACATCAGGTGATTACGCACATCAAGCGTTTGAAAGGGACGGAAGATTTTGTTCCCCGTTTTCTGCAAACGATTGAGCCTTTGGCGAGCGCAGGCAAGCTGGGGCCGGTGCTGTTTCAACTGCCTCCGAATCTGAAGGCGGACGTTGGTCTGCTTGAGACTTTTCTTTCGACGATTCCCCGCGGAGTGCCCTCAGCGTTTGAGTTTCGGCATGAGTCGTGGTTCGGAGATGCGACGTGGGAAGTGTTGAAGATGCATGGAGTCGCGCTCTGTGTGGCGGAGACCGAGGAACGAACTACGCCTGATGTGGTGACTGGGGCGTTCGCTTATTACCGCTTTCGCAAGCCGAATTACACGGCGGACGAACGGCAAGAGATGGTCCGGCGCATGGGGCAGCATAGAGCTGAGGGGCGCGATGTGTTCGCTTACTTCAAGCATGAGGAGACGCCGGAGGGGGCGCTCTATGCGGTCGAGTTGCTGCGGGAGGCTGGGCAAAGTTAACGAACCGCTGGCTGCTGTAGTTATGACAGATGTTTCTGTAATCCGAGTAATCACTTTCGTTTGCGTCTGATAACGCGCATGATGAATTCCTTCCTATGGCGTTGCAATCGAGTTCAGCGGTGCTTTCCGGTTTTCTTGACTATTTGAAAATCGAGAAGGGCCTGGCGGCGCTTACCATCAGCGCCTACAACTCCGATCTATGTCAGTTTTCTGAATTTCTCGAAAAACGCGAGCGCTCAATTCTGAAGGCACAGCGGACTGACGTGCGTGAATTCCTGCAACAACTGTTTTCCCATCAGGTAGATGGGCGCAGCGTAGGCAGAAAGCTCTCGGCGCTGCGGCATCTTTATCGATATTTGCTTCTCGATAAAAAAATTGATCATGATCCGACGCTGGATATTGAATCGCCCCGGCAATGGAAGGTGTTGCCGAAGGCGCTGGCACGAGACGAAATGGAGGCCACGCTGGCGGCTCCGGTTGCAAGGAAGGCCGTAGGCCCTGGCAATGAAAAGCAGGCCGCGGCATTGATTCTTCGTGATCGCGCGATGCTGGAGGTTTTTTATGCAGGCGCACTGCGGGTTTCAGAGATGGCGGGCGCGAAGCTTGAAGACCTGAAGCTCGAAGCGGGATACATGCTGGTACGCGGCAAGGGTGACAAAGAGCGGGTGGTGCCGCTGGGAAAGGCGGCGCAGGGTGCGCTCGCGCAATATCTGTCGCAATCGCGGCCGGGGCTGGTCGCGGCAGGGAATCGTGGCGCCGCTAATTCACATTTGTTATTTGTCGCACGCGGCGGACGCAAGCTCACACGCCAGCGTATATGGCAGATGGTGCGCGCTGCTTCGGCTGCTTCGGGACGAGCGGCTTCTCCACATATGCTGCGCCACTCCTGTGCCACGCATATGGTGGAGAACGGAGCGGACCTTCGCACCGTGCAAACTATTCTGGGTCATGCCGATATTTCGACCACCCAGGTCTATACGCATCTGGCGCTCGACCGGCTCCGGACGGTATATCAGAAGCATCATCCGAGGGCGAAAGCGCGATGAAGGATAAAACTGACACGGTCGCCGCCAAAGCTGTTGCCGACTTCATTCGGCATTTGCGGGAGCGCAATGCTTCGCCGCATACGGTGAAAGCCTATTCGAGCGATCTGTTGCTTTTCGCCACCTATGCGGGTTCACGCAGATGGAATCAGATCGACCACGTCGCCATCCGGGGATTTCTATCGCAACTCTATGACAAAGGGTTGAGCAAGACTTCCGTGGCGCGCGCTCTGGCGGCGGTGCGATCGTTATACCGGTGGCTGGCACGTGAAGGGGTGGTGGAACAGAACCCGGCAAAGCTTGTGGCCACGCCGAAGCTAGCAAAGAAGTTGCCACGGGTTCCGACGATCGAGGAGATGAACTCCGTTATCGATGGGGAAATGCCGGAAGTGGCAGCTTTTCCGGAGCGCGACCGTCTGATGCTGGAATTGCTATATGGATGCGGCATTCGAAATTCAGAGTTGACCGGGATCAATCTCGATGACATCCGGTTAAGCGCGGAAGCCATACTGATCCGCGGCAAAGGTAAGAAAGAGCGCTATGTTCCGTTTGGCGATGCGGTGAAGGCTGGACTCTCGGTGTACCTACCGGAGCGGCAGAAATGCCTCGGCGCGCGTGGAAAACAGTGCGCGGCGCTGCTCATCAACCGGCGCGGAGGGCGACTCACGACACGCAGCGTGGGCCGCATCATCAAGAAAATTGCAGTCGCCAAGGGATTATCTCCCGATGTTCATCCGCACACATTGCGTCATGCTTTTGGGACTCACATGCTGGAAGAGGGCGCGGATCTGCGCGCTATTCAGGAATTACTCGGCCACGAACGGCTAGCTACCACGCAGCGCTACACCCAGCTTTCTATGAAGCATGTCTTGCAGGTCTACGATCAGACGCATCCGCGGGCGAAGTAAGAGTTTTTTCTGAGTTTAAGTGTGCGTCCGCAAACGCTCCCACATTGTGACTACTCGGGTTTTCAAATCCGCAGTCAGCTCCTCATAAGCAGCGTCTGACGCATCGCTTTCCGGCGGGGGAATAATTGGATCGCCGATGGTCATCTTCAAGGGAGCAAAACGTTGAAAGGATTTATTGCGCGGCCAGGCATCGTAGAATCCCTCAATCGCGATGGGCACAATCGGCGCCTGGAGATGAATGGAGAGAATTGCGGCACCCTTCTTGAAGATCTTCGGTGTGCCGTCGATCGAGCGCTCGCCTTCGGGATAGAGAATCAGGGGCCGACCCTGGCGCAATCCGAAGGCGCCGGCACGCATGGCGGGAACGAGATTTGCATCGGGATCGACAACCACAACCCGCAGGGAACGAGCGAGGCGCAACATGATTCCTTTGCCGAAAATTTCGCTGGTGCCCACAGCAAAAACTTTGTCGAAGACTTTCGGCGGTAGAACGCTGGCGAGAATCAGGGGATCGAGATAACTCTGATGATTCGAACAGAGGATGTAAGGGCCGGTCTTTGGAAGGTTCTCAATTCCGTTCACATGCAGGCGAAAACGGTCGAGGGCAATGACTTGCGTGAGGCGCGAAACCAGGTACCAGAAGGCAGAACTCACCGGTTGCGGCCGAACCAGGGAGACGACGGCGGAAGGATCGGGATCTTCGCGCAGAATGGCTTGCCATCCTGCGAAGGTGTGGCGCGTTCCGGGCGCGCCCGCTCCGCTCGCCGCGCTGCGCAGGACGGCATCCACCAAATCGCGGACGGTGTAGATTCCAGCGAGTTGTGACTCCTCCACATTGCCGCCTAGTTCATCTTCCATGTGACTGAGTAGTTCGACGCGCTGCATGGAATCGAGGCCGAGGTCTAGTTCCAAATTGTGATTGGGCCGAAGGCCTGGTAGCGTATTCGCGGAAGTCTCGCGAATGACCTTCAAAGCGCGCTGCACATTGGGCTGGTCGAGCCAGGAGCTTTCCTCGTCTGTAAGCGGCTGCTCCGTGGGAAGGTCTGACTCCGCTGAAGCTTTTCGGGTTTGATTTGCTTTTACGCGCTTCTCCACCTCGAAGCGCTTGATTTTTCTGGTGGTGGTGCGCGGCAAGTCTTCCTGCCAGATTTCATAACTGCCAAGGCGCTTGGTGGAAGCGATCTGCTGCGACAGGCTTTCGACGTCGAAGCGGATCACTTCTTTGGCGTTGACGATTTTTCTTTGGCGCAGCACGTCGAAGTTGGGCACAATCACAGCGTGCAGGCGGTCGCCACCTGCGCTGGCATTTCCTTCGAGGCCGATGGCGGCAAGCTCTTTGATGTAGGGCGACTTCAAATAATGGGTTTCAACTTCTTCCGGATAAATATTTTTTCCGTTGCTAAGGACGATAATTTCTTTCTTGCGTCCAGTGAGAAATAGATTGCCGCGAGAGTCGAGATAGCCCAGATCGCCGGTGTAGAACCATCCATTGCGCAAAACGGCGGCGGTTGCATCGGGGCGATTCCAGTAGCCTTTCATTACTACCGCTCCGCGCAGAACGACTTCACCGCTGCGAGGGCCGCCATCTTCTTGATGCTCCGGATCCATGATTCCGGCATCAACGATTCCGGCATCAACGATTCGGGCTTCAACGCCCTTCAGAGCCTTGCCTACGGACCCGATAACATTATCCGCAGGCGAGTTGGCGAAGACTGCGGCGGTGGTTTCGGTCAGGCCATAGGCCTGGAGAACATCGATGCCAAGGTTGTGGAAATCAGTAGCGATGGCAGGATCGAAACGTGACCCTCCGGTGACCAGATAGCGCATGCTTTTGCCGAGGGTGTTGTGTACCTTGCGGAAAAGTACGGGGCCGGCATTGATGCCGACCCTTCTCAAAGCACGATTCGCCGTGACCAGGACCTTAAATATTCGCCGGGTTAGCGGTCCCCGCTTTTCAACTTCCTTAAAAATTCGTTCGTGGATCAAATTGAAAAACTGGGGGACAACCGCAAATGCAGTGATGTTGCGCTCTTGCAGTGCGCGAAGAAGTTCGGCGGTGTTCAACGTTTCGAGGTACACCACTCGCGCGCCCTTCACCAGGGGAAGCAGAAGATTCGCCATCTGCGCCAGCACATGGAACATGGGGAGCACACCGAGCAGCGCGTCCGCAGGGCCGATGTCGACCCAATGGAATACCGCTTCCACTTCGCCTTGAAAATTGGCGTGAGTCAGCATTACCCCTTTCGGATCCGCAGTGGTGCCAGAGGTGTAGAGCAAAGCGGCGACGTCTTCGGCCCTTGAAGGCGCAGGCCTGAAGCTTCCGGGGCCGGCTGCGAAGATCGTGGGCAAATTCGCCAGGTATGGCTGGTTCGAAGAATCGCTGCTCTGGCGCTCGGGATCCATGAGGACCAAGCCGATCTCCAACTTCGCGGCGGATTCCCGGGCAATTTGAAAATGCCTGGCATCAAAAAAAAGAACGGACGCGCCGCTGTCTTTGAGGAGGATTGCGAGTTGGTCGGCGTGGAGAGCGGTATCGAGTGGAACGACGGTGCAGCCGGACGCGATGATGCCGAGATACGCGGCTACCCACCTGGGATGGTTATCGGCGAAGATCGCCAAGCGAGAGCCGCGGCCGAGACGGCTCTCGTCGATCCAGCGGCCGATCGATTCAGCCATTCGCCGCAGTTCGGCATAGGTGCAGCTTTCAACCTGGTCATAGCGCTGGAGTTCGAGGGCGGTATTATTCGGCCATTGGGTCTCGCAGTCCAGAAAACGGTCATAAAAGGTAGGCATGGACAATAAGCGTGGTTTCGTGGGGACTATACACGAAAAGTATATGTGCCGCCGAGTATAGCGCCTGGGTTCTTGTAGCGGTTCGCAGCATCTAATTATGCTAGGCTAAAAGGGGTAGCCTAGGGCGATTCCGTCCACTGAAGGATCTCACAGTTTGCTTAATACTCTGATTGGCAAGGTTTTTGGGACCAGCAACGAGCGGGTTGTTAAGGGGTTGATGCCGCGGGTCCAGGCAATTAACGCCCTCGAACCGGAGATGCAGAAGCTCACGGATGATGAGCTGCGCGCTAAAACGGACGAATTCCGCCAGCGCATTCAGGAGCGGTTGAGCCGCGTCGCCAAGAGTCCGGTGGCGGAGCCGGATGGCGAAGCTGACGTTGATCTCGATCAGGCGAAAAAATTTGAGCAAGAGCAGTACGAAGCCTTGCAGGAAGTTCTCGACGAGATCCTGGAAGAGGCGTTTGCCGTAGTCCGCGAGGGTGGACGACGCGTGCTGAACATGCGCCACTTTGACGTGCAGTTGATTGGCGGGATGGTGCAGCACCAGGGCAGGATTTCTGAGATGAAGACCGGTGAAGGTAAAACGCTGGTCGCGACGCTTCCGGTTTATCTGAATGCGCTGAGTGGCCGCGGAGTGCACGTAGTCACGGTGAACGACTATCTGGCCAAGCGCGATTCGGAATGGATGGGCAAGCTTTACCGGTTCCTGGGTCTTACGGTTGGCGTGATCGTTCATGATCTTGATGATGAGCAGCGCCGGGCTGCTTATGCCGCCGATGTGACGTATGGGACGAACAATGAGTTCGGCTTCGACTACCTGCGCGACAACATGAAGTTCGATCTAAAAGACTGTGTGCAGCGCGGGCACAATTTCGCCATCGTCGATGAAGTCGATTCGATTTTGATCGACGAAGCTCGTACGCCGCTGATTATTTCCGGAGCAAGCGAGGAATCGACTGACAAGTATTACCGTGTTAACCGAATTATTCCGAAGCTGGAGAAGGGTGAGGAACTGGACGTCCCTCCTGGTGAGCCAGCGCAGCTCACGGGCGACTTTGTGGTGGACGAAAAGCACCGCAACATTACGGTTACGGATGAAGGCTGGGAAAAAGTCGAGCAGCTTCTGGGTATTGGGAATATTGCCGATCCGGAGAATTGGCCGCTCAAACATCACGTCGAAACCGCGGTGAAGGCGCACGCGCTTTATCGCCGCGATGTGGAATATGTCGTGAAAGACGGCGAAGTGATCATTGTGGATGAATTCACTGGCCGCATGATGCCGGGGCGCCGCTGGTCGGATGGTTTGCACCAGGCGATTGAAGCGAAAGAAGGTGTGAAGATTGAGCGTGAGAACCAGACGCTTGCCACCATTACCTTCCAGAACTATTTCCGCATGTTCAAAAAGCTCTCCGGGATGACGGGTACGGCGGAAACCGAGGCGGCTGAGTTCGACAATATATACAAGCTTGAAGTCATCGTGATACCGACGAATAAGCAGATGCTTCGGCTGGAGAATCCTGATGTTGTATTTCGTACGGAGAAAGAAAAATATTTTGCAGTGGCTGACGAGATTCAGAAACTCCACGAAGCAGGGCAGCCGGTTCTGGTCGGAACGACCTCGATCGAAAAGTCGGAGCGGCTTTCGGAGCTCCTGAAGAAAAAAGGTTTGAAGCAGCATGTGGTGCTGAATGCCAAGTTCCACGAGCGCGAAGCGGAATTTGTGGCCCAGGCTGGACGCAAAGGCATGGTTACCATTGCCACGAACATGGCAGGCCGCGGCACCGATATTTTGCTGGGCGGCAATCCTGAATTCATGGCCAAGCAGGAGTTGGTGAAGAAGGGAATTGCGCAGCAGTTGCGCGTGGCAGAGGGCAAGATTGAAGGTCCGCAAGAGGACGGGATTACTTCGATTTTCTACTACAACGGGAACGAATACGCGCTGCCGACAGAAAATTGGACCGAAGCTCTTTCCCGCTACAAGGCGCAGACTGATAAAGAGCACGACGAAGTGATTGCTGCCGGCGGGCTGCATATTCTTGGCACGGAGCGCCACGAATCGCGGCGCATCGACAATCAGCTTCGCGGACGCGCCGGTCGGCAAGGAGATCCCGGGTCGTCGCGGTTCTATCTGGCGCTGGAAGACGACCTGATGCGCATCTTTGCCAAGGAGTGGGTCTCAAAACTGCTTGAGCGGTTGGGCATGGAAGAAGGTATTCCCATCGAATCCAAGCTCATTAGCCGCAAAATTGAGGGTGCGCAGAAAGCCATCGAAGGCCAGCACTTCGAGTCCCGCAAACATTTGCTGGAATACGACGATGTCATGAACAAGCAGCGCGAGGCAGTGTATGGCCTGCGCCGGCGTCTGCTCGAAGGGATGGATCAGAAGGATCTGATCCTCGAGGAGTATGTTTCCGGCATTCTGGGCGGTTTGATGGACGAATATTGCCCGCCTAAGACGCACGCGGATGACTGGAACATCAAGGGTCTGAAAGACGCCATATTCACGCGGTTTGGGGTGGATTTTCTGGCTGAAGGAGTGAAGCCGGAAGTGCTGAACCGCCAGGAATTGGGCGATGCGATTTTCGAGAAACTGAAAGAGCGCTACGACGCGAAGGAAAAGCTGATCGGTCCCGATGCCATGCGCCACCACGAGCGCATGATCATGTTGAGCGTGCTCGACTCGCAATGGAAAGATCACCTGCTCAGCATGGACCACCTGAAGGAGGGCATTGGCCTGCGCGGTTATGGCCAGCACGATCCTCTGGTGGAGTACAAGAAAGAATCCTTCGAAATGTTCGAGGCGATGCTGCAGCGCTTTCAGGAAGACACGGCGCGCTATCTATATCTCATGCAGATTATCGAGCGTCCGCCGGATCAGAGCGTGGGCGGTCCGCAAGCGGGTGGACCTGATGGTCACGGTCCGGACACGGGAGTTCCCGCAGGACAGGGAACTGGCGGCAACGGCCATCATCCTCCGCGGCTGGTGGCAACTTCGGCTGACGATCTGGAAGAATCTTTTATGCGCCGCAAGCGGCGTGAACTGGCACAGGCACGCATGGCTGGAGGCGGGGAAGCGCAGCCCGTGCAGCAAGTCGTCCGTGGGCAGGAAAAAGTCGGGCGCAACGATCCTTGTCCGTGCGGATCCGGGAAGAAGTTCAAGAAGTGCCACGGGGCGTAAGGGCGGAGAGAATTAAGTAAGGTTCGCTATTTGTTGGCTGCTCCGATCGCCTTGAAGGTCATTTCAGATGCACGGCTGTTGGACCGCGCTTTCCAATCCAAAAACAATCCAGCGTAATTTGTGGTGATGTAGTCTTTTTTCTCCACTCCCAACTTTATCGCGACGGCATCTATCCATCGGGAAGGTCCTTCAATCTCACAGAAATTTCCTATCGGTGTTTCGTCCAGCACTACCTGACCCTGGCCATCGATCCACTCGGCGCGAAACTTTTCGTAGCGGAATGATGGCGAATATCCAAGAGCCCGCAGAATTAAATCCATTTTCTTGCCATCGCCCACGGACGTTTCCAGCTCTTTACGGCTGCTGTGAGTTGTAATTTTTCCCTTGCTCTTGTGGGTCAGCGTCCACTTTGAGCCGTACTGGCGCAAACGGAGGAGTTCCTTGCGATTGCGGAGAACTTCTCCCGGCAGGTCGTACAGGGTGTTCATCTCATGAGTGCGTTTCGTCACCAGGCGAAATCCTGCGGAGCGCAACTTGCGCGTAAGGGCGCGCTCATTCGGCACGCGGAACTTGATTTCGATTTCCTGGTTCGAAGCCATAACAAGGCAGTATAGGACGCGACGCGGCTAGCTGAAGGTTGGCAATTTCACCAGGTCGTCTTTCGGAACCTCTTCCATCGGCTCTCCAGCTTTGCGCCAGGCGGCCAGTCCGCCGACGATTACGAACGTGTTGAATCCTTTTTCCCGCAGCAGGTGCGCCACCCGGGCGCTGGTTGCTTCGCGCGCTCAAGTACAGTAAAGATAAATGTCCTTATCTTTAGGAAGAATCTTGATTTCGTCTTCCAGGTTATTGGGCTCGATGCGGATGGAATTCTTGATTCGCGCCGTACCAGCGTCGTAATAGCCATGGCTGCGGACATCGACGATTAGCACATGGCTGGCGTCACCGGAGGCGATGCGCCGGGCCAGTTCCTCCACCTGAACCCGAGGAACAACGCGGTAAGTCTTGTTTTTGTCGTATTGCACAAGGCGATAAATTGCGTAGACCAGGATGGCGGCAAGCACCACTACTTCCGTTGCTGTGCCGGCCGTGCGAAAGCCACGCAGAACCGCAGCTAAAAAATCCCGGGAAACGTAGCCCAGAGCCAGATAGGTGAACGCGTAGAGCGTGGCACCGGCAAGGTCGAGTTGCAGAAACTGCCAGTAACGCATCTTCATGCTGCCGGCAAGCGGAGCAGCCATGGTATTCACGCCGGGAATAAACTTGGCGACGACTAAAGTGATTTTTCCGCGCTTGTAAAACGACTCAGCGGATCGCAGGATGCAGGTTTCCGGATTGATCGAAACCCGGCAGAGAAATCCCAGGAGAGCCCAGCCCATATACCGGCCCATAAAAAATTCTGCCGTGTCTCCCAAGAGCAAGGCTGTCACGGCCGCCAGCAGCACGTAGGGACCCCATAGGGCATGCGCCGAAATGGCAGCTCCTGCGGCTACCAATGCGATCGCGGCGGGGAAAGGAAGGCCGATTGCCTCCACCAATAAACAGCCAAAAATGATTACGTACCCGTGACGCGACATCAAGAGAAGTAGATCCATCGAGGCTAATTGGATGAGATGACCTGGAAAAGGTCTCAAATATAACAAAATGGAAGTATAAACTGTTGCTCCTGAAAGTTGCTTCCAAAAAGGACGGAGCGGCCTTAGCCGCCCCGCCAGGCTTCTCTGACTTCTAACTACTGACTCATCGAGCCGCCTGTATTGCTGGCGTGGAGCATCTTGACGGTCATGATATGAACAGCATTCTTATCGGCGTAGACGTGAGCACTGATCTGTACGTGATGTCCATCGTGACCTTGCAGCTTGTCAGGATTGATCACGTCCCAGCTCTTGCCGTCGGCATCGTTCACAAACACGGTTTTGTCGCCTTCCACCTTCACTGTTCCTTTTAAGGTCTTCAAAGGAGCTTTGGGGGCGGAATTATCCGGAGCCATTTGTCCTTGCGACATAGTGTCTTGTTGCGCGAAAGCCGTCAGGCTCATCGCGAAAGTCACTGCTAGTAGGCATACCATTAATTTTTTCATTGAGATCTCCTTAAATGCTCTTTTTTGGAAGCTCAGCCAGATTTGTTACCAGTGTCTTTTGTTACCTGTGCCTATTGAATACGTTCGGAAGGCCCGAACGGATTGTTTTGCTGGTCAAACAGCTTTTCGTTAGGTGCACGAGATCAGGCAAAAGTTGTAAGAATTAGCGATGTTGACCGGGCGGCGCTGATTTTGGACGATTAAGCGAGTCGATTGGATCTACTATTCAGTCGCGTACTACTTTTCCCGAGCGACCACGAATTCTGGGGCCCACAGGAGTGCGCGCTTGATCTCGGAATCCGGAAAGGTGCAGATTGCTTTCTGTGCCGACTCAGCATAGCGTGCGGCGCGGTCGGTGGCTGCGTCGAGCGATCCGTAGCGCTGTAGAATCTCCATGATGTGAGCGTGGGTCACACCGTTGAAAGCGCGATCGCGCAGAATGGTTTCGATCTTGGCACGCTCTTCGGGCGTGCAGCGTTCCACCGCGTGGATCACCGCCATCGTGACCTTGCCTTCCCGCAGGTCGCTGGCAACCGGCTTGCCCAGAACATCTTCCGAGGCGGTAAGGTCGAGCACGTCGTCTACGATCTGAAAAGCCATACCGAGGTCGTGACCGTACTTGGCTACCGCTTCTTCCTGGGCTGGCGTTGCTCCACCCAAAATCGCTCCCATGCGCATGCAGACCGAAAACAGGCAAGCCGTTTTGCGGTAGATCAAATCAAAATGTTCTTCGAGCGAGATCAACTGGCCGAGCTTTTCCATCTGCAAAAGCTCGCCTTCCACCATCTGCTGCGTGAGTTCGATCAGGGTATCGAGGATGCGGAAGTTGCGCTCGTGCACGGCCACCTTGAAGGCCTGCATGTAGAGCCAGTCGCCGGCCAGCACACACTTGGAATTGCCCCATTGCGTATTCGCCGCGGGACGGCCGCGCCGGGTCTTGGCCTCGTCGATGATGTCATCGTGCACCAGGGTGGCGGTATGGATGATCTCAACGACTGCACCAAGTCGCACGGCGCCGCGCCCTCGATAATCAAATAGTTTGGAAGAAAGAAAAAGAAGAGCCGGGCGGATCCGCTTGCCTCCGCCATTGCGCAGATATTCCCCAATCTCAGTGATGGCCTGCACGTTGGAGATCGTGTCGTGCCCGAACTCGCCTTCGAGGGCTGCGAGATCATCATGCAGCAGGTCGAAAATCTCTTTTCCGTTAATAGTGGGCGGGGCGCTCAATGTTGGTTCTCGTTTAGTTCGTACGAAAGTTCGTAAACTGCAGGTCGATTCCGAAATCGTGCTGCCTCAGCATGGCGATTACGTCCTGGAGCGTGTCACGGTCCTTGCTACTGATCCGTACCAGATCGCCCTGGATTGAGGCTTGCGCCTTCTTCTTTGAATCTTTTACCAGTTTCACAATGTCGCGAGCTTTTTCGATGATGATTCCTTGCTGCATAGTGACTTTTCGCTTGGCTGTGCCGCCTGCAGCGGATTCCACCGGGCCATAGGTAAGGCCCTTGATGGAGACTCCGCGCTTGACCAGTTTTTGCTGCAAAATGTCGTTCACCGCCTTTAGTTTGTACTCGTCGGCGGAATGCAGGACGATGGCGTCTTTCTCCAGTTCGATATTGGATTTCGAATCCTTTAGATCGAAGCGGGTGTGAATCTCTTTCAGAGCCTGCTGAATGGCGTTCGAGACCTCCTGCAGGTCGATCTTGCTGACAATGTCAAAGCTGTTGTCGGGCATCGAATTTCAATTCTTTCTGAAATGATGGAATCTTTACTCTTGAGGGTACCAGAAGAACTTTCCCGGAAGAAAGGTTATGGCACGGAAACTTTGCTTTCAGAGATTTCAGCCAGTTTGAAAAAATTGTAGAAGTTCTGCGTGGTGCGGTGACCAATCTCTTCCGTGGTTAAGCCTCGTAGTTCGCCCAGCTTTCGGGCGGTTTCTGTCACGAAGGCTGGCTCGTTCCTTTTGCCGCGGTAGGGAACGGGAGCGAGAAAAGGAGAATCAGTTTCGATCAAAAGACGGTCCAACGGTACTTCCATGGCGGCGTCGCGAATCTGCTGGGCTTTCGGAAAGGTAAGATTTCCGGCAAACGAAATCATAAACCCCATGTCGAGCGCACGTTTCGCTTGCGGCCAAGTTCCGGTGAAGCAGTGCAAAACGCCCCCCAACCCTTTCGACGTCCAGTGCTCATCCGTTAAACGAAAGAAATCTTCCCAGGCGTCATCGGCGCCGTCCGAGGGGCGGCAATGAATTACGATGGGAAGGCTGGCGGCCGCAGCTAATTCCATCTGGCGGATGAAAGCTGATTTTTGTACCTCGCGCGGCGAATGGTCGTAGAAGTAATCCAATCCAATTTCGCCCCAGGCGATCACCTTGGGATGGCGCGCCAAACTTTCCATCTTCTGATATGCGGCTTCATCCGCCAATCGCGCCTCATGCGGATGAATGCCCAAGGTCGCGTACATGAAGTCGTGCTTCTCGGCTAAGCGAATTCCGCAATCGACCTGGTCAGGACCGTCCCCGTTGCCGATGGCAACCAAGGCGCAGATTCCGACGTCACGCGCCCGCGCAATGACTTGCTCGCGATCCGCGTCGAAGCGTTCGCCATCGAGATGGGCGTGTGAGTCGACAAACATAAAGGTTCTTCGAGATAAGCTGAGTCGAAGATGGGACTTTTCTAAGTTTTATTTGCGATAGTTAATACCGCAAGCGGAAACCAAGGTCCCTCGCCACGCTCGGGATGACAATTCACCTCTCTGCTCGCGTCTACTTCAACCGCGCGCCGACTGGTACATCTTCTAAAAATCCAGCCAGCACCGGCTTATCGCCCTCAAGCGACGCGGCTACGATCATGCCATTTGATTCCAATCCGCGCATCTTGCGCGGCGCAAGATTGGCCACAATCACCACTTTGCGCCCGACTAAAGTTTCCGGCGCATAGGCTTCGGCGATCCCGGCGAGGATCTGACGCACTTCGGTTCCAATATCGACTTCCAGGCGGAGTAATTTGTCAGACTTGGGCACTCTTTCGGCGACCTTCACCAGACCCACGCGCAAGTCGACCTTCACAAAATCGTCAATTGAAATCTTTCCGTTCGCGGGCACAGACTGCGAGGTCGCTCCTGCTGCGACTGGAGTTGGCGGTGCGTTTATTTGTTTTGGAGTTTCGGAAACTGGCGCCACAACCGTCGTGCCTCGCTGTTCCTCTTCCATTTTTTGCATCCTTTCAACCGCACTTTTGTCAGCCCGCGGAAACACTGGATGGATCTCTCCGAGTTTGGTTGCTAAAGGCAGTTGTCCCCAGGCCAGGTCGGTGAGAGCAAGCTTCTTGATGTCGCCCAATCCCAGCTGTAACCAAATCTTTGCGGTCGCATCCGGCATTACAGGGTAGGCGAGAGCAGTCGCGATCCGCAGGGCTTCCGCCGCGGTGTAAAGCACAGTCGCCAAACGGGCGCGGCTCGCTTCCTCGTGTGTTTCGCCCAGAGCCCAGGGTTCATTTTCTACAATGTATTTATCCACCGATGCAATGAGCGACCACGCAGATTCCAACGCCCGCGAGAACTGGAATTGATCGAACTGCGTTCCGAATTCGCGAATTGTCCTACGTGCGGTCTCAGCAACTGCTTCCTCGGCGCCAGTCTTCGAACCTCGCGATGGGTCGGGCACTTCGCCCTTGAAGTAACGGTTAATCATGGTCAAGGTGCGGCTGGCAAGATTTCCCAGTCCATTTGCGAGATCGGAGTTGTAGCGCTGAACCAGCGCGTCGAATGAGAAAGAACCATCCTGCCCGAAGACAACTTCGCGCAGCAGAAAATAACGCAGCGCGTCGGCGCCGAGCACGTCGAGAATAGTCTCCGTGCGCACAATGTTTCCGCGCGATTTCGACATCTTGCTTTCTTCAAATAGCAACCATCCATGCGCCACGATTGCTTTCGGCATTTGCAATCCGGCCGCCATCAGGAAAGCGGGCCAGTAAACGCAGTGGAAGCGAACAATTTCTTTGCCGATCATCTGCACGTCGGCCGGCCAGAATTTCTTGAACGCGTCCTGCGCTCCGGCGTGGGACGATCCATAACCGATGGCCGTGATGTAGTTCGCCAGTGCGTCCAGCCAAACGTAGATCACATGCTTAGGATCGTCGGGCACTGGAATGCCCCAGGTGAAAGTTGAGCGGCTGATCGAAAGATCGCGCAGCCCTGATTTCACAAACGAAATCACTTCATTCCGGCGCGCCTCAGGACGAATGAACTCCGGATTTTTATACAGCTCCAGCAGTTTGTCCTGGAATGCCGAAAGCTTGAAGAAGTAATTTTCTTCATGCACCGTTTCGGTAATGCGCCCGCAGGTGGGACAGGGATCACCGGGCTGAGCGCCATCCACATAGAGTTCGTCCGATACGCAATACTGTCCGGTATACGTTCCTTTGTAGATGAAGCCGCTATCGCGGAGCTTGCGGAACAATTCCTGCACGCGCTTCATGTGCCGTTCTTCGGTGGTGCGGATGAAATCGTCGTTAGAAATGCCCATCCGCTTCCACAGTGCTCGGAACTCGGCGGAAATCTCATCCGCATATTGTTGCGGAGTCTTGCCGGCTGCCTGAGCGGCCCGCTCGATCTTCTGACCGTGCTCGTCCGTTCCGGTGAGGAAAAATGTTTCGGACCCCAGTAGGCGCTGACGGCGGGCAATCGTGTCGCAGGCAATCGTAGTGTAGGCGTGGCCGATATGCGGCCGCGCGTTCACGTAATAAATCGGAGTTGTGATGTAAAACTTCTTGCTCATAAGTGGTGAGAAGCTAAAGGTGAAAGGCTTTTTCACCTCGGAGACCCTTTGCAACTTTCTCAGTTAAAGATTTTTATTCGTTACGTGATTCGATAGCTGGGTCGGAATGAAGATAAGCTCGCGCCGCTTCCTGCATTACAGTTTTCAGCGGCACCTTGTGCTGCGCCGCTATTTTGCGGCAATCCTCATATTCCGGCGCGTAATTAGTGATAGTCCCATTCATGCTGGCGATCTTGATGCGCACCTCGCCCCACGCCGTATGCACATTCTCCCATCGTCGCGCCAGGGTTTGGCGGGCTTCCTCGCGCCGCCGCACTCCCAGAGTGGTGGTTTCGGCGAAGATAAGGCGGGTTAGCTTAGCCGCGTGTTCCGGTTTACACAACACGGTCAGCAGCGTGCCAGGGCGATTTTTCTTCATTTGTACCGGCACGCCGAATGCATCAAGCGCGCCTTCTTCGAGTAAACGATCCATCACGTAACCAAAAACCTGGGGGTTCAAGTCGTCGAGATTGGCTTCCAGCACGCTAATGGTATCGGAAGCGGTTTTTAATATTGCACCCGCGACTGCACTCGACGAATTAGCTTCCCCAACAGTTAAACGAAGTACGTTGGGATGACCACGAAAATCCCTCGACCCTGCGCCGTAACCGGACTTCTGGATTTTCATCTCCGGAAATGTTCCGAAGCGCGAAGCTAGGGTTTTCACTATGGCCGCTCCGGTCGGAGTTACCAACTCTGCTTGCACGCCGGAGGAATATACGGGTGCGTCTGTCAGCAACTCCACAGTCGCAGGGGCGGGAACGGGGATCGTGCCGTGCGCGC
>Ga0209221_1000013_pt1 | contig 115666 bp, 103 predicted proteins | sample BlaSpr_A8_Ref_O2_FD_187989 | JGI IMG/M metagenome (GOLD analysis project Ga0209221, IMG submission 187989) | Forest soil microbial communities from Thunder Bay, Ontario, Canada - Black Spruce, Ontario site 2_A8_Ref_O2 (SPAdes) (version 2) | ecosystem: Environmental > Terrestrial > Soil >...
TGTCCGGCTGCCAAGTATGCTTCTCCGCGCACAAATGTCGGATAAAGGCAGGAAATATTCGCAACGAATTGAACCAGCCCCAGTTCCTGCGGTGACGTCGCGACTCGCAGAACGTTCACGGCTGCAGCAGAATTCTTTTTTTTCAGTGCCACTTGCGCGCGAATCGCAGGCAGCCAAAGCGACCCCATCTGCGTGTCCAGAGGGTAGCGCTTACCTAAGTCCTCGGCCAGGGATTCTGCTCGCGTCGTGTCGCCTGCCATGGCCAAGGCAAGTGCGGCTTCACTTTCAACGTCCTGGCTCGCGGCTAGCTCCAAAGCCTCTGCCGCCGACTGCCGAGCTGCTGTAGCATTGCCGTAAGCGGCTTCTCGCTGAGCAGCAATGGCCTGCCAAATCGCCCCATTTTCCTTGCTGTCCGCCCGGATAGCGGAGTCCACCGCCCGCTGCGTCATTTCCCGCGCCTTTGCGACATGACCAGCGTATGCCTCGGTGTCGGCCTCCAGCGCTAGTCCAAAGTTCGCAGAATCGGGCTTGCCGGCAAACCACTGCTGCTGTTCGGCCACTGCCGCAGAATCCGAACCAAGAAACGCGAGAGCGTAGAGGGCATTGTGGAATACGAGATTATCCTGTTTTCGCGCCTGAGCGTCGTGAATGGCCTGTCGCGTCTCGTCAAAGCGCTGCAAGGCAACGGTGAAATTGGCGAGATTGGCGTACCCGGCGACCCGATCCGGCGCAAGCCGCAGGGTTTGCTTCGTGACGTCCACAGCCTTCTCATACTGCCCTTGCTGTGCGTACACGATGCTTAAATTGCTATAGGCTGCAAAATTTCGCGGGTAGCTTTCGATCGTTTTTTGATACGTCTCGGTCGCTTTGTCCAATTCCCCGGTTACATTTTGGTAATAGTTGGCTTCGATTTCCAGTTTTTCCCACTCGCTGGCTGCTTCCCGCAATTGGAACGCTTTCGTGAAATACTCGCTGGCCCGTCCAAGTTCGCCGAGACTGTAGTAGTCGTTGGCGACCGACAGGTAGCCCATCACAAAGTTCGGATCAAGCTCGATGGCATGCTGATGGTAGGGAATCGATGCGGCGAAGCCTTTCTCGTCGCCGGCTTTTATGCCCCGACCGAGCTCCTGCAGAGCTTCGAGCGAAGACGTGGTGGCCTGTACGAGCGGAACATCCAGCTTCTGCACCGTAGCCACCGATTCGCCCAACTCAGGACGCAGCTTGGTTGCCGCCACGCCCAGCGCGTCCAGCACCTTCTCTTTGGACGCGGCCGTCACCAGCTGCTCCGCCAACGTGTCTCCGCTCCAGCAATTCACCGCCTTTAATCCCAGCACGTATTCGCTGCCCAGGCTGCCAATCGTTCCGGCAATGTAAGCTTTGCTGCCCGCCCGCTGGCAAAGCTCGCGGGCCACTTCGGGTATGAGTTTCGTGTCCGTCGCTCGTATCATCAACTTCAAATTTTTCGCCACTTCGCTGTCGGACAGCACATTCAAGAAAGGCGACTGCCGCAGGGAAATGTTGAGCGCCGTCTTCAGCGTGTCGTCGAAGATTGCGTCGCCCGTGGTGTTGGTGAAGTCGCCGAGCACGATGGTGTCTTTCGCAGTGAGGGCCTGCGCCCGGCGGGCAAAATAGAGCCACGCGGCCGCGGCTAAACCGATGACCACTACTGCAATGGCGGAAATGAAGACTTTCCGGAGTGTTCTGGCCTCGGCGGGCACTGCGCAAACCTTCCCGCCACTTGCTGTTAACACTCCGCCCGCGTCCACCTCGCGCTTCAGAAGCTCCAGGTCGCCGCGCATCTCCGCCACCGATTGGTAGCGAAGGTCTTTGTCTTTTTCTAAAGCCTTGTTGATAATGTCTTCCAGCTTGGACGGCACGCCAGGATTCAGCCGCGCCGGAGCAACCGGCGTGCGATTCAGAATCGCATCGTAAACTTCCGCCGAGGTGCTTCCCGAAAACGTTTGCTTTCCCGTCGCCATTTCATAGAGCACCAAACCGAAGGAAAAAATGTCCGTGCGGGCATCCAGTTCTTTTCCGCGTGCTTGCTCGGGCGACATATATGGAATTGTGCCCATGGGGGTCCCGGGCGTGCTCAACTGCGTCGCCTCCTGCGTCATCGCGTCGTCGGCATCCGCCCCTGCCTTGGTCTGTAGCTTTGCCAAGCCGAAATCCAAAATCTTTGCATGGCTGCGCTTGGTGACAAAAATGTTGGCGGGCTTGATGTCGCGATGAATGATGCCTTCGACGTGCGCGGCGTCGAGTGCGTCGGCAATCTCAATGGCCAGCGACAGAACCGCTTCCGTCTCCATCGGATGCCCGTCGACGCGGTGCTTCAGCGTCACGCCATCCAAAAACTCCATGGCGATGAACACATCGCCGTGCTGGTCATCAATCTCGTGAATGGTGCAAATGTTCGGATGATTCAGAGCTGAAGCCGCCTTGGCTTCGCGCTCGAAACGGCTGAGAGTTTGCGCATCTTTGGCTACGTCGTCGGGCAGGAACTTCAGGGCTACGAACCGTCCGAGTTTGACATCCTCGGCTTTGTAAACCACTCCCATCCCGCCGCCGCCAAGTTTCTCCACGATGCGGAAATGCTAGATGGATTGACCGATGAGTGAATCAGAACTTGGCACGCGCAGCACATTTTAGGTCGGCCCTAGAATCAAGTCAACGAAGACCAACTGTTCCCCCGACTTGAGCCTCAATGGACGCGGTAGGGACGATCATCACTGGCCGCCCCCCCACAGATCCGTACGAGCGCTGCTACGCATACGGCTCCCACCTTGGATGAGTGGCGAGAAAGCGGGCGGTAGGATATGGATGCAGGACACGGGGAGCTGGAAGCCATTGCGTGAAGATCGGGAGGTACCGATCCCACGCTACGCGCCGTTGACTGCGGCGGCGGAGAGTGAGCCACCACAGGCGCCGCACTCGTTGCCCGAAGATACTCAACCGGTCGATGTTTACCGGGACTGCGTGGTAGCGGTGATAATCTACGCCTATAATCATCATGTTCGGCTCCTTTCTCCCGAGCCTATGGTCCTCGACAAACCACAGTCTACTCGGGTCTAAGGAGCCGACTTTGCTATGCAATCATTTGACGTACTAGTACATCAACTATCCGACGATCCTGATCACCGGAATTGACACGCGAGGTTGAAAGAAGAGGCTGCAATTACACGAGGCCCGGCAACTCTTACCGAAGACCTTCGTCTATATCTAGCGGCGCTCGTCACGACGCAGTTCGGTGGAATGAGCTTTATAATGTTCATATGAGAATTCTAATGCTCACCGGCAAGGGCGGCGTAGGGAAGACCAGCATCGCTGCTGCGACTGGCGTGAAACTTGCCAAGCTTAACCACCGCACGCTCGTAATGAGCATTGATCCTGCCCACAGTCTCGCGGATTCCTTCGATCTGGATACGGAACTCTTCCAGGTTCAAACTTCGGACCCCTTACTGATCAACGATCGGCTTTCGATCATGGAATTGAATATACAGAAAGAAATCAAGCGACATTGGAAGGAGATCTCTTCTTATATCAGCTCGGTGCTGCGCACTACCGGGATCACTGGCGTCGAGGCCGAAGAGCTGGCGATACTCCCGGGCATGGAAGAGCTTAGCGCCATGATGTACATCAATCAGTACCGGCGCGAGGGACGTTACGACGTTATCGTGCTTGACGCAGCTCCAACCGCCGAGTCCATGCGGTTCATCAGCATGCCGACGACACTCGACTGGTACATGAAGCACATTTTTCCTTTCCAGCGCAACCTGCTGAAGGCGGTACGACCGATTGCAAACCGCGTCGCCCCGTTCGAGCTACCCACGGACAGCTACTTCCTCAATATTCGCGATCTCTTCGAGAAACTGGAGGGTGTAGACGAAATTATGGGTGACCCAAAGGTCACGAGCGTGCGATTGGTTACTAATCCTGAGAAGATGGTGCTGCGCGAAACTCAGCGCGCCTTTGTATATTTCTCCCTTCACGGGTTGACTGTGGATACTGTAATCGTCAATCGCCTGCTGCCCGTAAATGTCACGGAAGGGTGGTTCAAAGAGTGGCACACGTCACAGGAGAAAGTCCTGACTGAGATCGAAGAGTATTTTGCGCCCGTCCCGGTGAAGCGCGTGCCCCTATTCCAGCACGAGGTGTTGGGAAAACAGCGGCTCGAAGATCTTGCGCAGGTGCTGTATCCTGAGCAACAGGATCCGTCGGCGGTGACTCGAACGGAGAAATCCTACACGTTTGCCGAACGTGACGGACAACATGAAGTGCAGGTGCTGCTGCCGTTTGCCTCAAAAGGCGAGATTGGGTTGTTCAAGAAGGGTGACGAACTGGTCGTCGAGATCGGCACCTTGCGCCGGCACATTGGCCTCCCACGGTCGATGGCAGCGCTACAGCCGGGCAGAGCGAGGTTGGAAAATCAAGTCCTCACGATTGAAATGAAGGAGACCCAATGAGCGAGCAAAATCCAAACCAGCAAACAGCGGGCGAGCACGTCAGTCACGAACCCTGTCTGTGTCGGGAAGTCTTGGATCGATTGCACGAATGCTTTGACGTTCCGCCTGCAGTGCGACAACACTTGGCAAATTCTCGAATTGAATTCCTCAAGGCGATTCGCGAAGCAATTGACCATCGCATCGAGCGCTTGTCGAACTCGGATGAACGAGGCGCCAAGATTGCGATTGATTAATGCGTTTGCCGTCCCATTGCTAGGGATCGGCTTCGCGTTTCCTGGCGCTTGTGCTGCCTGACACCCTCGATCGCACTTCGGTCAGGAGCGAACGAATCGTGTACGGCCAGCGGCCCCGTGAGATCAATTCACGATGCCTTACTCGCAAAATACAAGTATCTCAACAGGCGCCTTTCGCTCGTCAAGGTGTGTACACAATCCAGAAACCGTTGCAGCCCGTCGAAGTTGGCATTGCCTTCCGCCGCAACCAGTTTCTCTTTCCTTTTCTCGCGTGCGTCGTGCCATTTCTTCGCGATCCGCGTCGCGTTCCCCGTTGTGTCTGTAGTATGGATCCGGAAAAATCCTGCTTGCTGCATGAGCCGTTCATTCGCTCCAGGCGGACTGTAGAAGTACAAGCCGATCGAGCTGCGTGTCGCAATTTCCTCGGCGGAAATCATTCCGCCAATCACGAGAGCGTCGCTGAACAACATCCGACCCCCTGGCTTCAGTACGCGAAACATCTCAACCAGTACATCGAGCCTCCCAGGAACATGGCACAAAACGTCGTTCGAAAATACCGCATCAAACGTCTCGCCGTCGAAAGGGAGATTCTTCGAAACGTCGCATTGTTCGAAACGCGCTCGTGAACCAAGAGCTGTGCTCTGTGCAAGTTCCTTCGCGCTACGGATCCCGGGTTCATTAATATCCAGTCCCACGATCTGGCAACCGAGTTTTTCCGCAAGATGCAAAGCATATCCACCCGAACCGCAACCGATCTCCAATACAAAGGAATCGCGCTTCAGGGTAAGTAGTTGCGGAATCTCTTGGGCCTCTTCAGTTGTGACCCAACTGGTTTGGCCGAAGTCTCGGCCATAGGTCTCCATACGCACCTGTCGATAGGGATCGGACGCGTAATTCCTGTACGCATTGTTGTAAAGGTCAAACATTCTCCTAGCCTCTTCACCAAAACGATGCAGCGCAGCGACATTAGCTGGTGGCCAGTATAAGCCTGCGCACGAAGATGCCCTTATTGCCTATTCGAAATCAGGCCGACTGCCTTTCGGGGTGGCCGGCACTTTTTGTGTTTACGGCCGTCGAGTGGGTTGCTGTAGATGGTTAATAATTTTCACCAATACGTGTTTCGATGCATTCACGTCGAGTAAGATCAGGAACAGAAGGAAAACGCTAAGAACGAGCAATCCAATCACAGTTCACAGCATGAGGATCCTCCACTGGGATTCGCGTCCAGCAATATATTTCTCCATTGCCGCAATCAACCCAGGCGCCATTGTGAACTCGCCATACGAAATGCCGAAACTGCTTATGGAATCGAACAGTGCCTGCCGGCCTTCCTTCGAGGGATCCACGCCGGCCGGAACTTATACAGTTGCGGTAATTGCGGCGGCGGGCACGACGCAGGTCACGGACAACGTTTCATGGGTGATCCAGTGAAGTTAGGCTGAAGGGCCGGGGATCAACAGTCTAGCCCTCGGCAACCGTCATCACGCGGACTTGGCGCGATATCGGGGCCACCCAGTTTTTTCGAGTTGCCTGGCTGTCTGCTTAATCAGTCGCAAGGCTTCGGTAGCAGCGTTCAGGGCGCTCAGTTCTTCCCTATGTTGGACACAATTATACAATTTTTGCTGGCGATGGAAGATCGCAAGATCGGCTTGTTGGACTAATTGACCCTGCTTCTGACGGTCGATCTCTTCTACTGCTTTTTGGAATATTTCCTTCCAGGATACAAATTTCAAATCCGTCATGTGACGCCTCGGACCGAACGACTGTTGGGACCTTATTATAGCCGTTAACCGGCTTTTCGAGCTTTGTTTTCGTTCTTGTTAGGCGCCGATGTCAAATCCAGCCCTATGCCAACGCAAACGAGAACGAAAACAAAAGCGACTCCGCAGGAACTAGTTGAGCTAAAGAATCTGTAGCCGGTGCTTGCCCGCTTGATCGAGAACGGAAAAATCTCAATCCGTCTCTGACCGGTTGTAGATGTGAATGACTGGCTCGACAATTATGAAGCATTCGAGAAAAGCCCGATTGTCGCCATTGATGCGGTCAGCGTTCGGCTGGTAGGGACTGAATTACAGTTGGATTGCGGGCTTGATGATTACGCGGCCCAAGCGTAGCGCTTCCGCGCTTTCTTCCTAAACGCCGCGCTCTGGGGGATGCTCCACACAAACGTGTGACCTAAACGCCTTGTCGCGGTCCGCCTCGTACCGCCGCTTCATTTCTTCGATAGATCCTTCGCCAAGCGGCCCAGAGCCCTTGAAAATCCATGCACAGTTCGAACAAGTCCACCCTTCGAATCGCTCCCGCTCAACCCACACAATTTCGCGTGCCAAGGGACACCTCCACCAGGCGAGGTTCTGCGGGGGCGGACATCATGACGCTGCATGGACGCCGAGTCAAGAAGGGCACGAGGTTGTGGCTAAGAGTGTGAATCTCTCCGCTACAGTTAAAATATATACAGCTTGAATACTGCGCCAGCGAGCCAGTCCATTGTCGGTAGTGCAAGCGCTGTGCTCATACCGGCACCCGTCGTCTTGAAAAAGCTTTCACGTCTCAGGTCTCAGGGGCCTTTCGGAACCGCCGGCAGCGGCTCGCCGGCCAGCCGTTTCTCCACCAGCCCTGCGACGAAATCAGCAAACGGCGCGATGTCCTCGCCGACGCTCGCCTTTTCGAGAGCGTGCATATAGGCGGTGCGGTTTTCAACCGGGATGATGGTCCAGGGATAGCCGCCGGACGCCATCATGACGTTCATAAGGAAGCGACCCAGGCGGCCGTTTCCATCCATATAAGGATGGACGTAAACAAATACGAAATGTCCAAGTACGGCGCGGACGGACGGTTCCGTCTCCGCGCGCAGCAAGTCGAACAATGCCGGCATCGTGTCCAGCACGGCCTCGCGGTTCAGCGGCACGTGCATGGATTTGCGGATGTAGACCGGGCCGTTGCGATAGCCAGCGAGATCGCCGGGCTTAAGATTACCGGCGGTCACGCTCGGCGCCAACAGCTCGCGATACCAGTTCCGATGATCATCGGCGGCGACCGCGCCGGCGTTCGCGCCTTCGACGACGCGCCGCACGCTTCCCTGCACCGATTGGTAGGCCAGCCAGTAGCCACGCGCCGCCATGGCGTTGCGCAGTTCGCGGTCGCCCTCGTTCGCCTCCGGGTTCCACGTCCCGGTCCGCACGCGCTCGATGAGGTCGCGCGTCACGCGGTAGCCTTCGATCGACAGCGAATGGTAGGCGTCCGTGACATAGGCATCGTCGACGCGCTTCATGTAGGCGTCGATGTTCTTCGGCAGCCCGGGCGCTTTCGGAAACCGCTCGATGACCGGCTCACGCATTTTTTCCCACAGGAGCCGGATGCGGTTGACGTAGGGTGACGTCTCACGGGCGGCGAAGACGAGCGCGGGCTTGTTGGCGAAAGGATCGTTTTCGCGGACGTCGTAGTCCGCGGCGGCCATCGTCTTGAGAATTTCGTCGGCGATCTGCGCGCGCCCGATATTGCGGAACGCGCCAGCCAGTCGGCCGGCAATCACCGTGTGGCCACCGTTGAGCAGACGTTCCAGCAGCGGCGAAGCATCGCGGATCAGCGGCAGCACCGCGCGCACATCCGTCGCGTGGTTCGTGAAAAATCCCGGTGAACATTCGATCAGCGCGGATTCGGGCGAGAAAAGACGCAGGCCGTCTTTTTCGGTGCGGTCGGCGGCGGCGGGCAGCGCGGCGCGCAGGTCGAGCAGCGAAGTGCCGTGCGGGAGTTTTGTAATTTTGTTGCGCGCGCCGGCCGATCGCACCATCAGCTGGCGGGGCACGGTCCAGTTCCCCGCGTGGAGCGACAGGGATTGTTCGGGCGAAAGACACCAGTCCGCGCCGAACCGCTCATCGAGATAGGCGGCGCAGAAGCGCCAGAAGGAAGCGTACCAGGCGGTGCTCTCCCCTTTGACCTCGTCGGGGCGGCTCGGGATGTACCAGCCCTTGATGACTTCCTGCAGGAAGCCGGCGGCCACGAGGCGCTCCCGGTGCGTGCGCGTCACGTCGCGCGCGCGAATCGCGGCCGCGCCGCCGGCAGCTTGAAGCTTTTCCAGTAGTTCGAGCGATTCAGCGAGCTTTTTCGACGGCGTGGCCATCGGTTGCATGCTCCGCTTAGCTTGACGCGCTGTACGATAATTAGCTTTTTATGTTGTACCATTATTAGCTTATTGTGTCGAGCGAATATTAGCTTTTGCCGGGTTTGCGAGGTGCGGATGCGCCGAGGCGGGTGCTCCTCTTCGACAGCAAGGCCCTCAGAATCTGTCGGAGGTGCACCATATATAAGGTCCAGCAACCTCTCAGGGCTGGCCGTCCAATGAGAAGATGTCTATCAGGATTTACGGCGTCGACGTAACTCGTGTCGCGAATGCCGGATGTACGGGAACACCTCGCGTGGTCCCGCGTTCCGTCCAACTCTTCGATGAACTGTCAGGCGCAGAGCTTGTGACTTGACAGCAGGGACGCGACCTGTGGTTCGACGGTTGCTTGAGAATCATAGAATGTCTTTCGTGAAGGAAGAAATTCGGCTAGTCAAATACTGGTATGGACAGGAATCTCAAAATCATCGTAATTGATAAGCCGATCGCCGGCGATCCCCAGGATCCTTCGCGGCCTCAGCGCATTTCACCCTTCAAACTCATGCTCTTCAGCATTCTCGCGGCGGCGCTAGCCTTCGGAGCACTCGCCATCGCGCTGCTGGTTGGCTCGGTGTTCGCCGTGGCCCTCGGCTCGATTTTGATTCTGGCCACTCTCGTAGCTTTGCTGAAAGTTGCATTTCGCAGAAGGTAAAGTGGACCCTCTGAAACGCTGGCAAGCACCGGAGGCCCAGACCGTTCGCACCTGCGCGTTTCGCTCGACCGCGTACAGGTCTGCGTATTCATGGACCGGCGTATCTTCCAGCGCCCGCTGATTCAAAGACACTTTGAGGATGTCGGCTTGTTGCTCTGGTGAGATGCGCCGGGCTAGATTGGCTTTGAACTTTGCTTCGAGTAAAGGCAGACTTTCTTTGCGGCGCCGTTTGTGCCCAATGGGGTATTCGACCGTTTCTTCCCATACGGTTCCATCCGTCAGCTCCATGCGCAGAGAGTTTGCGATCGATCGTTTCTCAGGGTCATGATAGTCCGGAGTGAACTGTCGCACCTCGGCGGTCTCCATCTTTTCCCGAAGAACATCCACGCGGGGATCGGCTGCGACCCGATCTTCGTAGTCCGACGAAACCAGTCTGCCAAAAAGCAAAGGAATGGCGATCATATATTGCAGACAGTGATCTCGGTCGGCGGGGTTGTTGAGTGGTCCTTTCTTGTCGATTATGCGAAGGGCGGCCTCGTGCGTGCGAATCGTGATTTTCCGGATGTCATCGGCGGATTTTCCGGTGGCGCGCAATTTCCCGTACAAGGCCATGGACGCTTCGACCGCGGTTTGCGCATGAAATTCGGCGGGAAAGCTGATCTTGAACAGCACATTCTCCATCACATAGGAATCGTAGGGCCGCTGGAAGCGAAATTCCTGCCCTCGGAAAGAGACGTCGTAAAAGCCCCAGGTCTTGGCCGTATGCACGGACGGATAACCCATCTCGCCGGTTTTCGCAATCAGCGCGAGGCGCAGCGCCCGGCTCGTCGCGTCGCCGGCCGCCCAGCTCTTTCGCGAACCCGTATTCGGGGCGTGACGGTACCTTGATGAAGCCGAAAAGCTCGTCGAGGAAGGGGCTGATTTTGAGCGCGTTGACGGAGCGTTATGCGATTTCGGCATGAGTCTTGGAGCCGGATCAGCTCCACGATAAAACGCAGTACTAAACAATTCGGATGGTTCCAGGCCCTCGCTTTCAACGAACAACACCTCAAGACCATCTGGCATGTGCGCGTTTGGTTGCTTATCCTGCTGCGAATCAGCACGCGAGCTTTTGCGCGCTTGGCTGATTTTGCGGTCGCCGGCGGTGTCGGCGAGATCATGCGTAGTGCGGAGCAATGTCGATCACGATGAACGAGCGATGTCTTGGCCCCCGCACGTAGGACGCTGTACTTGAGCCGCGAGCGCACCCTCTCCTCCCCCCTTGCGGTTCTATTTTTGGTACTACTTCAGTCCGATTTGGGGCTGTCTCGTGACGGCCTAGAATCCAACGATCCGCGCAAATAGAAACGAGGCATTGAGAACAAGGGACATACTTGACCTGGCCTACCGCTCACCTACCGCTCACCAATTGGGACTACAATCCCCCCTCTCCGCCAGACTACAGTCGCTTCCGTCTTCGATACTGCGTGGCGGCGAGGATAATTCCACCGAAGAATCCCACGGCGTAAGACGCTCCATGCGCCCACCAGTCCGCCATAAAACGCGGTCCTGCAGATAGCGGAAGACTATTCGTCACCAACTCTGGTGGGGAAATCAGACCCCTTCTCGCTAAACAAAATCCGGTCAAGCCGGAAATCGCGGCACAAGATGCCATCACAAGCAGCACTTTCCCGATAGGTCTAATCAGTGCGGCCGCAGCTAGTTTGGGGCGCGAGCCTGCACGGGCCGCGAGCGCGAGCAGCATACCAAGCGACGCTCCCACCCACCAAGTTGCGATGATCCCTCAACCTATACCCAGTAGCGTGGGCGATTGCGTCGCGAATACTGGCGGATGAAAAACGGTAAAGTATTCAACGCAGATGCGCGCGGTGAATTGATCGTGGACAATGCCATACAGAATGGCCGCAGCGATACTTGCGAATACAATTTTTAGTGATTCCATCGGCACGCTCATTATGCTCGCCTCAACAAAACACGCTTAGCCAATCTGTAACGATCGGTTCCATTCCGGTCAACCAAAAGGAATCGCCCTCTCACCCATCGTAGTCAATCTCAACTCCCCGAACTTTGCGCCCCGCCACCGTGACCATGAATGGCAAAATAGAAACCTGTGAGCGCTCAGGCCCCTCCCACCAATCGTCAAACGCGCAAACCCTTCAGCATCTCCCACGCCTGGCGCGCACTTCGCCACAGAAATTTCCGTCTGTACTTCGCCGGACAAACTATTTCGCTAATGGGCACGTGGATGACGCGTCTGGCGACCAGCTGGCTCGTCTATCGCCTCACCGGCTCCGCGTTCCTTCTCGGCGTCGTCGGCTTCGCGGGACAAATCCCCACATTTCTTTTCGCGCCCTTTGCTGGAGTCTGGGTGGACCGGCTGAACCGCCGCAACGTACTGCTCGTCACGCAAGCGCTCGCGATGCTGCAATCCTTCGCGCTCGCCGCTCTCGCCCTGAGCCATCGCATCACCATTCACGAAATCATCTGGCTCAGCGCGTTGCAAGGCACGATCAATGCGTTTGACATGCCCGGCCGCCAAGCCTTCCTCGTCGAGATGGTCGAAGATAAACAGGATCTGGGGAACGCCATCGCGCTGAATTCTTCCATGGTCAACATGGCGCGCCTGGTCGGTCCGTCGCTCGCCGGGGTGGTCATCGCCATCTCGAGCGAAGGCTACTGCTTCCTGGTTGACGGCATCAGCTACCTCGCCGTCATCGCCTCGCTCTACGTCATGCGCCTGCACTCCGCCACCATAAAACGCACCACCGACACCGTGCTGATGCAATTGAAAGAAGGCTGGACGTACGTTTCCGGCTTTGCGCCCATCCGCACGATCCTGCTGCTTTTCGCCGTGGTGAGCCTGATGGGCTGGCCGTTCACGGTGCTTATGCCCGTTTTCGCAGGCACAATTCTGCGCGGCGGTCCGCACACGCTCGGTTTTCTAATGGGCGCGGTGGGTGTGGGCGCTTTGATTTCCGCTCTATCGCTCGCCGTGCGAAAAACCGTCCTCGGCCTCGGCAAAATGATTCCGATTTCCACCGCGGCCTTCGGCGCCGGCCTGATCTTGTTCGGAATGTCGCGCACTCTTTGGATTTCGCTGCTGCTGATGCTGGTCTGCGGCTTCGGGCTGATGCAACAGATGGCCGCGAGCAACACGATCATCCAAACCATCGTCGAGGAAAGTAAGCGCGGCCGCGTAATGAGCTTCTACACCGTCGCGTTCGTAGGCATGGCGCCTTTCGGCAGCCTGTTAGCCGGGACTCTTGCTCACGCCATCGGCGCCCCCCGCACCGTGATGGTCAGTGGAGCTTGCTGCATCCTGGGAGCCGCATGGTTCGCCAGCCGCCTCCCTGGCATCCGCAAGTCAATCCGCCCCATCTACAGAAACCTGGGCATCCTCCCGCCAGTGAACGCGGTAATCCAAGACAGCGTCGGCCGCTAATCACCGGGCACATCTTGGCTGTATCCGTTCAGCCTCCAAATCCATCTAATTTGCCGTGTCCCGTGCAAATCTTCTATAATCCTTGGGATAGCGTACGCAGCAGAGTGGGATCGAGCCCGCTAAATCGAACCCCTCCAGGCGCCCTGAAAAATGGTTGATCTAGCTGAAAAAATTAAGAAGAAGCTCACTGACGAAATCGCCCTGCTCGAGCATGAGCTGCACACCGATCTCCCTAAGGAAATCAGCGTAGCCCGCGCCCACGGCGATCTGAAGGAAAACGCCGAGTACAAATATGCGAAGGAGCGCCAGTCGTTCGTCTCCGCCCGCCTCGGCCAGCTCCACCAGCGCATGGCCGATCTCTCCATGCTCAATCTGACCAATCTGCCCAAAGATCGCGCCGCTTACGGCTCGCGCATCACCGTTTTGGACGTTGCGAAGCGCTCTAAAATCGAGTACAAACTGGTGACTGTGGAAGAGGCCGACGCCGCCAAAGGCCTGATTTCCACCAGCTCGCCCATCGGCCGCGCCCTGCTCGGGAAAAAAGTCGGTGACGAAGTGCAAGTCACCACTCCGGCCGGCCTGAAAGATTACGAGGTCGTGGAACTTTCCACCATCTACGACGAGGAATAGCAGGTGAAACTTTTTTCATGCTGACGCGCACTATCGGCCGGCTTCTGGTCTGGCCTATCGAACGTCTTGCAGTCCTGGTGGCGGCTACCGGCATCCCTCCCAACGTAATTACCTGGTCGGCACTGATTCTGAACTTGTGGGCCGGAATTCTTTTTGCCGCCGGGCGTTTCGCGGCTGCGGGCGGCATGATGATTCTGGCTGGGCTCTGCGACTTGCTCGATGGACCGGTCGCGCGCCGCCAAGGCCGCGTCTCGATGTTCGGCGGTTTTCTCGATTCAATTTTCGACCGCTACGCCGATCTGATTCTTTTCCTCGGGCTGCTGGTTTACTACTCGCACGTGAATCGCTTCGGTTACGCGATGCTCGCCGGCGCGGCGATGGCCGGCTCCGTGATGGTCAGCTATGCTAAGGCGCGTGCGGAATCGCTGGTGCCATCCGCCGAAGTGGGATTCTGGGAACGGCCTGAGCGCCTGGTGCTGATGATTTTGGGAGCGCTCACGAACCGCATGGACGTCGTCCTCTGGATCCTCGCGATCGGCCCTAACATCACCGTGATTCATCGCATCATACGCACCTGGCAGCAAACGAAAGTGGAAAGTCGGCCGCCCGCTTCTCCGCAGCGTTCGCCTTCACGCCCCGGGCCGCAGCCTTCTGGCTTGCCGGCCGGTGCATCAGCATCGCTGCAAGCCAATATTCCCGGCGACGTCCACGAATCTTCGCCGCTGCTCACGCGCACTGCCCGCCGCGGGGGATAATCTTGCCCAAGCTTTTCGGTATCATCGGCCTGCTGGTCATCTGTGCCGGGCTGGACTTGCTCTGGCAATCGCGGCACGAAATTAAATTTTGGATGCTCGCGTATCTCGCCTTCTTCCGCGCTCTGCTGCACAATCGCGAATCCACGCCGCCCGTTTTCCCGTCCAAGGAAGCCGCGCAGAAACGCCAGGGCGCCGTGCGCTTCCTGCTGGGCGTCAGCTTCGTTTTTCTGCTGGGCCCGCTACTGATCGCCATCGGCATCACCCTGATTTTCTTCCCGCATCTTTGATTCTTTCCGTTGTTAAGCCGCTTTCCGCTCGCGGGAGCAGTTCGAATCTTTTAACCTGCCATTCATATTTCCGAGATATCGTCCACCGCGCTTGTGCGTTCCCGCGCCACGTTTGTGATATAAGTGGCGCTCAGATACACAGCGACTCCTGAACCAAGCACAGGCACGAAATTCGCTCACTGCCGTCACGCCCTGCCGTCAGGGTGAGGAGAGAAAATGCCCGCACCGCCGACCCCGGAACCGCGCACTCCGTCTGCAAACGCTACCGTCTGGAATCGCGTCGCGCAAACTGACGACTTCAAGAAACTACTCGCTGCGAAAAAGGCCTTCGTCCTCCCCGCAACCATTTTCTTCATCCTCTACTATTTTGCGCTGCCGATTTCCGTCGGCTATTTCCCGGCGTTCGTGCAACGCAAAGTCTGGGGGCCGGTGAACATCGCCTACCTCTTCGCACTCTCACAATTCATCGTCGCCTGGGTCATCGCCTACCTGTATGTGCGCGCCGCTCGCGGATTCGATTCCCGCGCCGCTGCAGTGATCAAGGATCTCGGCAACCTGGAAGCCAAGGGAAACTAACCGATGAATACCACGCTCATTCTCTTTCTCGCGTTCATCGCCGTTACTCTGGGAATCACTGCATGGGCCTCGCGGCTCTCGGGCTCCTCGGCTTCTTACTTCGCGGCCAACCGCCGCGTCAGCGCGTGGCAGAATGGAGTTGCCGTCGCCGGTGATTACATGTCCGCCGCGTCGTTCCTGGGCATCGCCGGGCTCATCGCGTTCTTCGGTTATGACGGTTTCATGTACTCCGTCGGATTTCTCGTCGCTTACCTCACCGTCTTGCTGATCGTGGCCGAGCCGCTGCGCAACACCGGCAAATACACCATGGCGGACATGCTCGCGTATCGCCTGCATCCTCGCCCCGTGCGCGCCATGGCTTCGCTCAGCACGATTACGGTCAGTACGTTTTATATGATCGCGCAGATGGTGGGCGCTGGAGCGCTGGTCGCGCTCCTGCTGAAAGGTTCGGGCATCAGCTTTCACGTTGCGGTCACGGGGGTCGGAATTCTGATGATCGTTTACGTGGTGTTCGGCGGAATGATCGCCACCACTTGGGTGCAAATCATCAAAGCGATTCTGCTGATCTCCGGCACAATTCTGCTCAGCTTCATGGTGCTGGCGCACTTTGGCTTCAGCCTGGGCGCATTCTTCACCGCCGTCAGCCAGGTTCATTACCACACGCCCGATGGCGCCGAAGTCGTGAAAGACTTCCTCACGCCCGGACTGCGCTACAAGCCTCCGTACGGCGCGCTCGATCTGCTTTCGCTCGGTATCGCATTGATTTTTGGCACCGCCGGATTGCCGCACATTCTGGTGCGTTTCTATACCGTGCCCGATGCGAAGACCGCGCGCTTCTCCGTGGTTTGGGCCATGTGGCTGATCGGCATCTTCTACATCCTGACCACGTTTCTTGGTTGGGGCGCCGCAACCATCGTGGGCCGCGACTTCATCGCCAAAAACGGCGGCAACAATATGAGCGCGCCGCTGCTGGCCAACGCGCTTGGGGGCCCCATTTTCTTCGCGTTTATTTCCGCCATCGCCTTTGCCACGATTCTTGCCGTCGTCGCCGGCCTCACCATCAGCGCATCCACTTCTTTCGCGCACGACGTGTGGACCAACATTATCCGACACGGGCAGGAGCACAATCCTGGTGAAGAGCGCCGCGTGGCGCGCATCGCCGCGTTCGTCGTAGGCGCGATTTCTATCGCTATCGCTATCGTGCTGGGTCCCACGGCGAACGTCGCGTTCCTTGTCGCGCTGGCTTTTGCTGTTGCGGCTTCCGCGAATCTCCCGGTGATCCTGTTCTCGATTTTCTGGAAGCGCTTCAACACCGCCGGCGCCGTCGCGGGACTCGCCACGGGCCTGCTGGCTTCCATAATCTTGATTTTCATCGGCCCGAGCATAATGACCGTGGACGCGCCCACGGTAGCACCCGCCGCACGTCACATAATCCAGCACGCGCCATTTTTCCCGCTGGAAAATCCGGGCATCCTCAGCATCCCGTTGGGATTTCTGGGTGCGATCTTAGGCACGCTGCTAAGCCAGCGTGATCCTGCAGGCGAAGAAAAATTTGCCGAGCTGCAAGTTCGCGCCAACACCGGATTGGGCGCGGAAAAAGCCGTCGCGCACTAAGCCATCTCCTAGGCAGGGCCAAGAAGACAATAATCTGGCGGGACGCGGGCGGGTCCCGCAGGCGCGGGACCCGCCCCTACAGGGATGGTTTAGTTCCGCATGCCACCAAGCACGCGCTTCCTGCCCGCAGCCTTCTGCCTCCCTTTTTTCCGCTGTTCACGCATCCGTATACTCGCCGCGCCTTCGTTGTCGCCCGCGCCATCTCTCGCGTTATCATGATTCGCGAACAGTTTCGCGGACCCTTGAAGCCTTCTCTGATCATTCACGGCGGCGCCTGGAACATTCCCGACGAATCGGTGGAAGATTGCCGCGCCGGAATTCAACGGGCGCTGGAAGCCGGATGGAAGATTCTCTCCACGGGCGGCGCCGCGATTGACGCGGTCACATCGGCAATCGTAATTCTGGAAGATGATCCCACCTTCGACGCCGGATACGGTTCGCACCTGAATAGCGAAGGTCACGTGCAGCTCGACGCGATCCTGATGGACGGCAACACGCTGAAAGCCGGAGCAGTTGCCGCAGTCGAACACATTCACAATCCCATACGCCTGGCGCGCGCGGTTCTGGAGCACAGCGAGCACATGATGCTGGTCGCGGGCGGCGCGGAAAAATTTGCGGAGGAGCACGGCATCGCGCTTTGTCCGCCCGAAGATCTGATCCACGAACGCGAACGCATCGCGTGGCGCCGCTGCCTCAGCGATTCGCACGCCGTCGAACATCATCTCGGCCACGAATGCGGAACCGTTGGCGCCGTCGCGCTCGACGAGCACGGGCATCTTTTTGCCGGGACCTCCACCGGCGGCACTTGCTGCAAACTTCCCGGCCGCGTCGGAGATTCGCCGCTGATCGGCTGCGGCTGCTATGCCGACACCGAAGCCGGTGGTGTTTCCTGCACCGGTCACGGCGAAGGCATCATGAAAATTGTGATGGCCAAAATGGCCACCGATCTGCTGCACGATCAGCGCGTGCTGCTGCCGCATCGAAAAAAGGCTGGCGCGCTCTCGCTGGCGCAAGCGGTCGCGGATGCCTGCGTGCGCAAGCTCGCGCACCGCGCGCACACCACGGGCGGGCTGATACTTCTGGATCGCCAGGGACGTCCCGCGGCGGCGTTCAATACGCCGCGCATGGCGTATGGTTATGTGGAAGAATCCGGCAAATTCCGCATCGCGCCTTAGCAACTTCTCGCGCGCTCGCCCGTCCAATCGTGGTTGAGGTAAGATGTTCCGACCGGAACCCATCCTAAGGAGAAAACCATGGCTATACGCGATGCACTGCTTGCCGAATTCGACCACGAGATGATCAGCACTCGCCAAACTCTGGAACGCGTCCCCGAGGGCAAGCCCGACTGGGCGCCGCACGAGAAATCCATGAAGATGGGGCGGCTCGCCGGGCATTTGGCCGAGCTTTCCGGCTGGGCAGCGACAATCATTAATCAAGATGAATTGGATTTTCGTCCAGTGGGCGCGCCGCCGATGCAGCCGATGGTGATGACGTCGCGCCAACAGTTGCTGGACACGTTCGACAAGAAAGTCGCCGAAGCCCGCGCGGCTCTGAGCAGCGCCAATGCCAGCGACGAACACCTGATGAAGAACTGGAAGCTGCTGGGCGGCGGACAACCCATCATGGTGATGCCGCGTGTGGCATTTTTGCGCGGGTTCGTGATGAATCACATTGTTCATCACCGCGCGCAGCTCGGCGTTTATCTACGGCTGAACGACGTGCCGGTGCCGAGCGTTTACGGGCCTTCAGCGGACGAAGGCAAAATGTAACGAAGGCGTTTCTTCAGAACGATTGCTCGCTGCGCTCAGTCGCATTGTTATGCTGAGCGCAGCGAATTCTGCTTGCGGCAGGCAGCGATTTTCTTCTTTTTTCTGCGGGAGCGGGGCCTCGGAACTACGACGCGGATTATTTCTTTGCTGATTGTTCCAGTGCTTCCGCCATCTCCAGCAACTTCCGCACCGTATTCCAATTTCTTCCGGTGAACGAAATTTTTAGCGTGCGCTCGACAGTTGCCAAGGGCAATGTGGGCCGCGCCATGCCATCCGGAAAGTAAATGAAAAGCTCGCGGCCGCTTACGCGCAATTCTTGCGGCTCGCATTTGATCTTCAGAACTTTGTCGAGCGCGTCCGCCGCCGGACTGCTCGCTAGAAACGCCACCAGCAATTTGCTCGCGTCTATGCCCGAGCGTTTTGCATAAGGATTGCGCACGATTACTTCGCGCAATTCCGGCACGGTGCGCACGATCACGCTGGGCCGAAAACCGAAACTGCGCTCGATGCCCTTCTCGATGCGCGTGCAGGCTGTGGCGAGATCGCGCTTGTCTGCGCGGGAGACAACGTTGCCGCTCTGGATGTAGGTTTGCGCATCGCGAAATCCCAGCGACTCGTACACGGCGCGGAGCTGATCCATTTTTATTTTGTTGTGGCCGCCCACGTTAACGCCGCGCAGCATGGAGATGATCACGCTCATAGTGCGGCGCAGTATAACGCAGTTTTGCCCGCAAACTGATCGCTGTGGATTTGCGTGCTGCGGCTAAAATGCGGCAGACTTGTTGCTGAAATGATGTGCGCGGAAGTTCGCATGCTTTAACTCGGTTGGCTGCTGGACTGGGAGGATTTACGATGCTGTTTGACTTTGCCACGATTGATGCTCGAGAGCGGTATAAGCTGATGGTTGCGACGATTGTGCCGCGGCCGATTGCTTGGGTTGTGACGCAGGATTTGCAGGGGCAGTTGAATGCGGCGCCATTCTCTTTTTTCAACGCGCTGGCGGGGGATCCTCCGGTGGTGGGGATTGGGATTGGCAGCCACGATCCGGGGCGGCCGAAGGATACGCGGCAGAATATTCGCGACACGGGGCAGTTTGTGGTGAACCTGGTTTCCGAAGAAGCGCGCGAACGGATGAACATCACGGCGATCGAATTCGAGCGCGAGGTGAGCGAGGCGCACGAGGCAGGCCTCGCGACCGTTGCGAGCGTGCACGTTAAGCCGCCGCGCATTGCGGAAAGTCCGGTTTCGATGGAGTGCGAGCTGATGCAAATCGTGGAGTTGGGAAAGGAGAGTGGGCTGGTGCTGGGGCGAATACTGGCGATGCATGTGCGCGATGAATTTGTGCTCGATCCCGTGAAACATCACATTGATACGCCGGGGTTGAAGCTGCTCGGGCGCATGCATGGGGCGGGGTGGTACGCGCGGACTTCTGATTTGTTCGAGATGAAGCGGGTTCCGCGCGATGCGTGGCAGTTGCGGAAGGCGAAATTAGAGCGTAAGTAGCGGGTTCCCGGGGCACGGTTTCTTGCGGTTGAATCGGCGGCCGGGCGTGTGCTAGCATCCGGGTTTCCGCAGGGTCATGTGCGCAACCGCCGGGGGGCGGCGCCGTGATGATGTACGCCTCGCTTTACAGGTCGGATGGGACGTCTGTTTTATTCCCTTGCGAAATGCCTATTCGGAGTGGTGTGCGCGCGCGTCGTGGTGCCAAATCGTGTTGGGTAGGCGCGAGTTTCTTGCGGTGAGGCAGCAGCGAAAGATTACCGCAGAGGCGCAGAGGACGCAGAGAAAGGCGAGAACATTAACACAGAGGACACCGAGAAAAGCGGAGAACACAGAGAAAGATAACGGCAAACCAACGGCAACGGCTGCCCGGTCCCGCGCTGCGGGACCGGGCGCTACAGAGTCAACACTGTGCGCCGGCGGACACTTTTCAGTTAGCTGTTTAAATTTAACGAGGTGAAACATGAAAAACTACAACACTGAATGGATTCGAAATGTTGGCATTGTCGGCCACGGCGACACGGGGAAAACCCAGCTAGTGTCGTCGTTACTGTTCACGGCGGGGATGACGCCGCGGCTGGGAAAAGTCACAGAGGGATCGACAACGACGGATTGGGATGAAGAAGAGGTGGCACGGAAGATTTCGATCAATACGGGCGTGGCGCACGCGGAGTGGCAGGCTCCGGCGCAGCCTGAAAAAACCAAGATCAATCTGCTGGATACTCCCGGTTATTCGACTTTCATCAACGAAACAAAATCCTCGCTGATCGCGGCAGATGGGGCGCTGATTGTAGTGGACGCGGCGGCCGGTGTGCAGGTGGTGACCGAGAAAGTGTGGGACTACGCCACTGAGTACGATCTGCCGCGCGCGTTCTTGCTGAATTGGATGGACCGGGACCTGGCAAGCTACGAGCGGGCGCTGGATTCGGTGCAGCAGGTTTTTGGACGCGGCGTGGTGCCGATTCAATTGCCGATCGGCTGGGAAAAAGGATTTCGCGGCGTGGTGGACCTGATCACGATGAAGGCGCTGATTTACGCGCCGGATGGCAACGGCATCGCGAAAATCGAGGAAATTCCGCAGGCGCTGGCGGATGAAGCGAAATTAGGACACGAGACGCTGGTGGAAATGGTGGCGGAAGGCAACGACGCGTTGATGCAGGAATTTTTCGATCAGGGGACGCTGCCGGTACACGATCTGGTGATGGGTCTGCGCGAGGCGGTGCTGGCGAAGCGGCTGTTTCCGCTGATGCTCAGCTCGGCGCTGCACAATATCGGGAGTGATGCGGTGCTGAATCTAATGGTGGCGATTTTTCCATCGCCGGCGGCGCGCGGGAAGATCGTGTGCCATAAGAGCGCGGACCACAAAGGCGAAGCGGTGGAGCGCGCGATCAGCGATTCCGGGCCGCTCTCGGTGTTTGTGTTCAAGACGCTGGCGGATCCTTTTGCGGGGCGGATCACTTATTTCAAGGTGATGTCTGGGGTACTGAAGAATGATGCGACGCTGACGAATTTCAATCGTGGGTCGCAGGAGCGATTTCAGCACATCCAAGTGATGCAGGGAAAAGCGGGGACGGAGGTGAGCGAGCTGCATGCGGGGGATATCGGTTCGATCGCGAAGTTGAAGGAGAGCACTACCGGCGAAACGCTGGGCGACAAGAACGCGCAGATTTTCTGCGCGCCGGCGCGGATTCCGGAGCCTTCAATTACCTTTGCGGTGGAACCGAAGACGCGCGCGGATGAAGATCGCATTGGGGTGGCGATTCACAAAATTTTGGAGGAGGATTTGGCGCTGCGGTTCGGGCGCGATCCGCAGACCAAGGAATTTCTGCTCAGTGGCGCGGGGCAGCAGCACATCGAAGTGGTGGTGGCGAAACTGCGCAAGCGCTATCACGTGGAATTGATGATTCATCCGCCGAAAGTTCCTTACCGCGAGACGATTCGCGCGAAGGCTGATGCGGAAGGCAAACATAAGAAGCAGACCGGCGGACACGGGCAGTTCGGGTTGTGCCGCATCAAGCTGGAACCGCTGCCGCGCGGCAAGGGGATTGAGTTTGTAGATGATGTGTTCGGCGGAGCGATTCCGAAGAACTGGATTCCGTCGGTGGAAAAGGGCGTGCGGGATTCGGCGGAGCGCGGGTACCTGGCAGGATTTCCGGTGGTGGATTTCCGCGTGAGTTTGTACGACGGGAAATATCATGATGTGGATTCCAGCGACATGGCGTTCAAGATTGCGGGGTCGCTGGCGTTTAAGGAGGCGATGAAGCAGGCGCGTCCGGCGCTGCTGGAGCCCATCATGCAGGTGGAAGTTTATGCGCCCGATCAGTATTCGGGCGATTTGATGGGGCATCTGAGCGGGCGGCGCGGAAAAATCAGCGGGAGTGAAGCGCGTGCGGGGAGTGTGGTGATCAAGGCTTTGGTGCCGTTTTCAGAGATGTTGAGTTATGCGAACGAATTGATTTCTTTGACGCAGGGCAGAGGGAGTTATGCGATGGAGTTTTCGCATTACGATTATGTGCCGAATGAGATCGCGGAAAAAGTGATCGCGGCGCATAAACCGCATCATGCGGGGGAGGAGGTCGAGGAGAACGGGCGGTCGGCTTCGGCTTAGAGCGAGGAAGTGAAAATCACCACTGATGGACACAGATAAAAATTCTGATAAAAACGTAAGGCGACGAATTCAGAGGCAATTCGGTTCGGGAAAAAGGCCGTGGCTAGTGATGAGTGGCTAGCGGCTTGAAACGGCTGCGAATCGCCTGGGAGTTCTTGCGCGGAGTCTTCCGCTCGGTCTTTGCGAAAGTATGCGCAGGCTGCTAGTTGGTTGCGCCGGAACCTGCACCGCCGTTGTGGTGCGGGATCAGACGCTCGAAGAATTCACCGATGGCGTGGAACGGCGAGGGTTTCGTTTGGGCGCTCGCGTTTTGCGCTGGTGCCGGTTGAGGAGTCACAGCTTGCGTGTTAGCGGCCTGCGCGCTGCCAGGTTGCGCGGGCGCGGTGGGCTGCACAGTGCTGGGTAATACGATGTTGGGCTGTGCCGCGGCGGATACGGATTGAGCTGGCGCGGTGACGGATTTTGTTGGAGCTGGGGCGGAGGCGTTCTGGGCTTTCGGGGCTTCGCCTGGTTTGTATTGGCCATTGTGGCCAGCGGTTCCGGTAGGGCAGCCTACGCCATAACAAGGTCCAGCGACCCGCAACAGGTCACAGCCCGACAAGCAGACGGTTGACATGCAGAGAATCAGCACAGAGCTGAGCTTATTGCGCATCGTTTCCTCTCACGAAAGCCGCTAGACGCAGCGAAAAGGCCGGAACCTATAGCTTGATGATGGCATGGAAAAGCGGCCGCGAAGGGAAATCCGGCGAAGTACTAGGCGAAAACAGCAGCAAATAGAAGGCGAAACCGGGCGAGTGGGCAGGGAAAAGCCGCGTTTTTTCAGGAACAGCGGGGCAGAAATGAAGCCCGGGCGGCGCCCTGGTTGCGTGGCGCGAGGACGCATCGCCAGAAAAGCGACTGCAAAGGCAGGGGCCCCGCAAAGCCGGGGGGCCGATACGAAGTGTAAACCTTGGCTGGGTGACCGTTCCGCAAGCTGCCACGCGGTGATTCCGCCAAATTGGTGCTTGAGGTTATTTGACCTGCTGCGGCAAGCTGGCTCGCCATGAAAAAAACTGTGCAGGGCCGCCGATTGGCGGACGCTACGATTGCCATCCACGCAGGTGAAGATAAATTCCGTGTGAGTTCGCCCGTGGGAACTTCGATTTCGCGGACGGCGAATTTTACGTTTGCGAATACGGAGGAGCTGAAGCTGTGGGCGGAGGGGAAAAGGCCAGCGTACATTTATACGCGTTATGGCAACCCGACGCTTTCGGTGGCGGAAGCGAAAATCGCGGCGCTGGAGGGCGCGGAGGCGGCGATCGTGACGGCTTCGGGGATGGCGGCGATTTCCAGCGCGCTGCTATCGGTGCTGAAAACCGGTGATGAAGTGATTGCGACGCGCGCGTTGTATGGCGGTACGTACCGGCTGATGCGCGACGTTTTTCCGCGGATGGGGATTGTGGTGCGGCACGTGGAAACGGATTTGGCGGGGATCGAGCGGCTGGTGAATCCGCGGACGAAGGTGCTGTATATCGAGACGCCGACGAATCCGACTTTGCGGCTGATGGATTTGCACAAGGCGATTGCGTTTGCGAAGGAATGGGATCTGGTTTCGCTGATTGATAATACTTTTGCGAGTCCGGTGCTGCAGAAACCGCTGGCGATGGGATTTGATTTGGTGATGCACAGCGCGACGAAGTATCTCGCGGGACATTCGGACGTGATTGCCGGGGCGGCGGCGGGAAGACATTCGCTGATCGAAAAGATTCGCGACATGATCATTTATTTGGGCGGGTCCATGGATCCGGAGGCGGCATACTTGCTGATTCGTGGGATGAAGACTTTGGAATTGCGGGTGCGGCGGCAGTGCGAGACGGCTTTGACTGTGGCGCGATTTCTGAAGAGACATCCGAGGGTGGCGCGGGTGCACTATCCGGGTCTGGCTTCGCATCCGGATCATGCGCTGGCGAAACGGCAGATGAAGGGATTCGGCGGGATGATGGCTTTCGATATGAAGGGCGGGTTGGCGGCTGCGCAGAGGTTTTGCGACCGGACGCGCGTGTTTTTGCTGGCGGTGAGTTTGGGAGGCGCGGAATCTTTGGTGGTGCTGCCGATGTACTCATCGCATTACCGGATGTCCGTGGCGGAATTGCGTGCGGCGGGAGTGGAGCCTGGGACAGTGCGGGTTTCGATTGGGCTGGAGGATGCGGGGGATTTGATTGAGGATTTGCGGCAGGCGCTGGCGTGAAGAGCTTTTGCCGCAGACGCACGAGGACATAGAGAAAAACAAATCTTACCGCAGAGACGCGTAGGGCACAAAGAAAGGCAACGGCAAGTCTGCGGCGTGGTTGAGATTGTGGCGAGTTGGGGCGCAGCAAGCAGCGCCCCTACCGCAAGACTTGGATGCTCGGCACGGCGGCGCGACCTGCGAAGCGCCATCGGTTGTGCCGCTGCACCGATGGCGCTTTGAAGTGTGCCGCTACCAGTTCTAGTTCCCTTGCCACCTTGCTTCGATTAAAAGTTGAATTTTGCGCCGATCTGGACCTGGCGTGCTCCGGTGGTGCCGTCGTTTTGGCCGACCTGCGACGTGGAGTAGCCAAAGTTGGGATCGCCGATGGTATTGTCCGGCTTGTTGAATTGAGTTCGGTTGAACATATTGTAGAACTCAAAGCGCAGCTGGAAATTCAGCCGCTCGGTGATGGCGGTGGTTTTTGCGAGATTGAAATTCCAGTTGTTGATGCCCGGGCCGTACCAGTGATTGCGTCCGACGTTGGAAGGCACGTCGAAAGGAATCGGCATGATGGCGGCGTTGTCGGGGTTGAAGGCCAGGGGATTCTCTCCAGTGAAAACGGCGCTGCTGGGGACGAACGCGCCCATGGACGGAACCGTTTTCAGGACGGAGGCGTTCACGACGGTGGCGCGGTCGGCGAGATTGGTGTGCAGGGTGTCGGCGGTGCCGAAGATGTCATACGGCAAGCCGGTCTGAAAGGCGGCGATGCCGCTGAGTTCCCACCCTGCCAAAGCACGCCCCACGAAGCCTTCGTTGAGGCGGCCCTTGCCGCGGCCGATGTTGGGCTGGTAAACGAAATTGATGACGCCACGATGACGGGTGTCAAAGCCGGAATTGCCTTTCTCGCGGCGCAGGTCGAAGGAATCGATCGGGAAATTGCCATTGCCGAGGGTATCAGAGAGTGGGTCGGAGGAATCGTCCAGAGCGTGGGCATAGGTGTAAGAACCCTGGATCTGCAAGCCGTGGAAGTTGCGCTCAGTGACCTGAATTTGCAGGCCGTGGTACCAGGAATGGCCGCTGCTTTCGTCGAAGAAAGCGTCGATGAAGGCATTGTTGTTGACGGCGTCAAACGGCAACGCGCCGAATTCCTGGCCCAAGAAAAGATTGCTGAACTGCAGAGTGGATTCGCTGCAGCCGAATGCGTTGGCGGGATTAGCGCAGAAAGTTTCCAGTTGCGAGACCAGGGCTGGTTGCGGGGGCGCGCCATCCACAACCCTGAGAATTCTAGTGCCGTGATTGCCCACGTAGTTGGCCTCGACAATCAGGTTTGATGCGATTTCGCGTTGAATTCCGAGGTTCCAAGTGGCGATCAGTGGCGGCTTGATGCCGGAGCAGGTCTGACCGGTGCCGCAATTCGAGCCGGTTGAGAAAATGTCCGGAAAGGTTTGTGCTCCCTGCTGCACAATGGCGGAAGGAGCCACTTGAGCAGGCGCAGTCTGATTCTGCAGTTGCGAACCCGGACCGAGACCACTGGACTCCAGGGGAAGATTGACGAAGCTCGGCTGAAACGGCGGGTTGCCGCGCGCATCGCCGAAGAGATTGCCGTAAACGCGGTCGGTGAACAGGCCGAAGCCGCCGCGCACGGAGGTCTTGCCGGTCTTGAAAGGATCCCAGGCGAACCCGAGCCGAGGCTCGAAGTCCTTGTTGTATCCCGGGTAGAGCTGGTGTCCGGTGCCGGGTCCCACGGGAGTAAAGGTGAAGGGAGCGAATCCGCTCGGGTCAGTTAACAAGTTCGATAGGTTGCCGCCCCGTTCAAAGGGTACGCCGTACCAATCCCAGCGCAGTCCATAGGTGATCGAGAGGTTCGATCTTACTTTATAAACGTCTTGCACGAACAATCCTACTTCGTGCTGATCGAAATTCAGTTCATCGAACTTGTGGCGGTCTCCGGCGAGGTTGAAAAACTGAGTCTGGTTGGCCTCTGCAACCAGGCCAAGCAGGCCGGACACTTCATCTTCGAGAGTGATGTTGTCCACTTGCGGGTTTATGCCCTGAAGCACCGAGACGCCGAAATCGGTGGCGGTGTTGAACTGAAATTGCTGGCGCGAGCTGAAATTAGAATTGTTATTGGAATAGACATCACGGAATTCGCCGCCGAATTTGATGGTGTGCGAACCCAGGACTTTGGTGACGTAGTCGAGAGCCTGGTAGGTTCCGGTATGACGTTCCTGGCTGTTGGTAAAGCCCAGGGAAGCGCAACCGAAGTCCGCAACGTTGGGAACGCTAAAGCCGGGAAGGGTGAAGTCGGCGCCGCGGCCGAAAGTGTCCAGGAAGTTTCCGCTGGCGCTGGCAATCGAGTCGGCGAGAGCTCCATTGCAAGAGAAGGGGTTGGTGTTGCGATTGGCGCCGAAGCGAACTTCGTTCGAGAGCGTGGCTCCAAAAGTGGAAGTCAAGCCGACGGACCAGGATTGCGTCTTGGCGGATTCACCGATGGCGCCGATCCCGCCGGGCAAGGAGTCTGAATGGAATGGATCCGGGTCGCGGAACCAGTTGAAAACATAACGAACGTAGAGATCATTGTTCTTGCCGATTTTTTGATCGACTTTAGCGGTGACGTCTTCATCCCTTTCGCGGGACTGCGTGGGGAAGAAGAGCAGACCGGTGATGCCATCGGAATTATTAATGTTGGGCGCGGGATAGTGCGACAGGATTTGCTGGACGGTGGGATCGAGACCCACGCCTGTGGCGTTATTGAGCGCGCCGGGCACGGTGACGTTGATGGCATTCTGAGTTGCGCCATTGCTGGGATTGGTGTAGTTGAAAATTCCCGAGTCGAAAGCGGCGGTAGGCACGGTCGCAGTGTTGGTCAACGAGGTGACGAAGCGATCGCCTTGATAGTTGAAGAAGAAGAAAGTCTTGTCCTTACGAATGGGCCCGCCTAGAGAACCACCGTACAGATTGCGGACGTAGGGATTCTTGGCGGCGACGTCACCGGTGGTGGGGTCGATCTGGTGATTGAAGTAGTCGCGGGCGCCGAGAGCGTCCCAGCGGCCAAAATAAAACAGATTGCCGTGGAAAGTGTTGGTGCCGCTGCGAGTGATTACGTCAATGACGGCGCCGTTGTTGCGGCCGTATTCGGGAGCGAAATTGTTGGTAAGGACGCGGAATTCCTGGGTGGAATCGGGATTCTGCGAGGTGAGACCTCCGAGGGCGCCGGGAACGTCGGCATCGTTGTTATCGGTGCCGTCGAGAAGGAAATTGTTATTGCGCTCGCGGCCGCCATTGATGGAAACGCCGCCGAGGCCGCTGTCGGATTGGGTGACGCCGGGGCCGAGCAGCACGAGTTGATAGGGATCGCGCAGGATCAGAGGCAGTTCGACCATCTGGGTGTGCTCGACGACGTTGCTGAGCGTGGGAGTTTCAGTGTCCACGTTCGCCACGGAGTCGGAATTGACTTCCACGGTTGCAGACAAGGCGCCAACTTCAAATTTGCAATCCAAGGTGAGCGTCTGATCCACGGTGAGCGTGATGCCCTGGAATTTCGCGGTCTTGAAGCCGTCTTTGGTGAAGGTGATGGTGTAAACGGCTGGCGGCAGGTTGGGAATAGTGTAAGCGCCGGTGCTGGTGGTCGTGGTGGTGCGAGTCACACCGGTGGCGGCGTTGGTCGCGGTGACGGCGGCATCGGTAACGGCGGCGCTGGACGAATCAAGAGCAGTGCCAGTGAGAGTGGAGGTTTGCGCGCGCAGGGCGGATGGCGCCGCTAGAATTGCTGCGAAGACGATGAAGAAAGTGCCGATAGCGCCGAACAGACGACGACCGAAGTTCATGCCGTTCCCCTCCCGCTGTTGGGCATATTCGTGTGGGACCGATTGCCTCAACATGCGACGAATGAAATGGCAAATGCAGATGGATAGCCAGAGTATGTCAAAAACTAAGCACTACCTAAATCATTGATTACACACATCTTAAATTGAGAGCGAAGGGCACAAGCAACGGGCTTTGTATGAAGAGTGGAACGGAGTATTGGCGCGGCTATTAGAGCTCGTGTGATTGAAATCCGAAAAATGGGATGCGCAGCGAAAGACGATTGACGCGGCGGGGTGATACCAGGCTGATGTTTGCCGATGAGTTTTTGGCGGGGATGGGGGGTGATCGGACGGCGGCGTGGCGGCGGCGGGGCTGCTGGCGATGTCCCGAGTATGACAATGGCTGGTACGGCAAGACCATTGACCCGGGCGTGGGTAGTTCGTAAGATTCCCGTAGCCCTTTAAGAGGGGCGAACGACGCGGCGCCGCGTTGGATGAAGCAAGCTAGTGACCCGAAGTTGCTTCGGAGAATCCTGCGGAGAAGTATGGCGCGTCGCAAGGATGGACGAAGACCATGAAGCTGAGGGTCGTTGGGCAAGAGCAGGTGAGCGGCGCAGTGAGCCGAGTGCGCCGTTTGAGCTGGTTGTGCTGCGCCGGAATTGCCGCAGTGGGAACGTTCGCGCTCGCGGCGTGCAACGACACGGTATCCAGCAAGCAGGCGAAGGCGCGTCCTCCAGCGGCGACTCCTGCGCCGGTCCCCGAATTTGCGCGCGAAGCGCTGCCCTTTCCCGAGCACACCGTTTTCCTGACTTCCTTATACGACACCCGTCCTGCTATTGACGTCCTCCTTGACAAAGTGCAAGTGATCTTCAACACCGCGCAGAAAGAATATAAGTCGGGCGATTTCGACAAGGCGCATGCGGATTACGATCGCGCCGTGGAATTGATGCTGGCGAGCGGCTTCCAGGTGGATTCCGATCCGCGGCTTTCGGATCTTTTCGATCAGATTGGCGAGACGCTGCATTCCTACGAGCGCAGCGCCAAGCAAGAAGCCGACGAAGAGGAAGAGGGCACCGGCACTCCGGCGCCGATTGACGAACTGGCGGACATGACTTTGCCGAAGGGCGACCCGCGCCTGGCGGCGCAGGCGGAAAAAGAATTGATGCGCGTGCCGCACGATCTGCCGCTGACGGTGAACGATTCAGTGCTGCAATATTTGAGTTATTTCACGACTACCCGGGGCCGTGCGACGATGGAGCACGGCTTGGATCGTTCCGGACGTTACAACGATATGATCCGGCGGGTGCTGAAGGAAGAAGGCGTGCCGCAGGATTTGATGTATCTGGCGCAGGCGGAATCGGCATTCCAGCCGTCGGCGGTATCGCGCGCCGGGGCGCGGGGACTGTGGCAATTCATGCCGTTCCGGGGCGAAGAATACGATCTGGATCGGACCTATTATGTGGATGAGCGTAGCGATCCGGAGAAGGCCACGCGGGCGGCGGCGCGGCACATGCGCGACCTGTACGACATGTTCGGAGACTGGTACCTGGTAATGGCGGCGTACAATTCGGGGCCGATGAACGTGGTGAAGGCCGTAGAGCGCACCGGTTACGCGGATTTCTGGGAACTGCAGAAGCGCCACGCGCTACCGAAGCAGACGCAGAACTACGTGCCCATTATTATTGCGATGGCTTTGGTGGCGAAGGATCCTTCGCTGTATGGCGTGCAGGTGGCGCCGGAGAAGCCAGCGCCGGTGGACGTGATTCATCCGGCGCATGCGATTGATCTGCGGCTGGTGGCGGACGCGACCGGTGCGGATCTGGATGATCTGCGCGAGTTGAATCCTGAAATGCTGCGCAGCGTGACGCCGAGCGATCCGAGCTTTGAATTGAAGTTGCCCGCGGGGTACGGCGAAAAATTGTTGAACGTGATCAGCCAAGTTCCGGAAGACAAGTGGACGACCTGGCGGCTGCACACTGTGGAGCAAGGCGAAACGCTTTCCGACATTGCACGGCACTACCACGTGACCGTGGCCGGGATTGAATCGGCGAATCATTTGGAAGCGCATGCGGTGGTGCCGGCGGGATTCATGCTGAACGTGCCGGCTGCGCCGCCCGCGGTGCGGCTGGTGCATTACCGCGTGGTGCGCGGCGACACGCTGGAAGGGATTGCGGAACGTTTTGATGTGAGCGTGGCGCAATTGAAGCGCTGGAACAATATTCACGGGCCGAGCGTGCCGCGCGGTTCGCGATTGAAGATTTATGCCGGGGGCTCGGGGGATGATCCCGCGCGCTCAGCGTCTGCTGTTGCGAAATCGGCGGCGCGTCCTGCTGCTGGGAACGGCGGCGGCGCGGCGGTTTCGGTGCGTAGTGTGGCGGCGAGCGGCGACGGTGCCAGGCCTGCGACCGTGGAGCATCATGTGAAGCAGGGCGAGACGCTGTACTCGATTGCGCATGCTTACAAGACCAGCGTCGAGAGTATAAGGCAGACAAATTCGTTTCTGGACGAGCGGCCTTTGAAAGCTGGCGATGTTTTGACGATTCAGCGCTAATTGCGGCGGCATTCTGGACCGGCTATAAGCTATTGATTATAGGTGGCTTATATTAATCTGTAACCTTTTGTTACATCCCTCCTGCGGCGATTTCCTCAAATATTCTTGGCGGAACAACGTTTTCGAGGCCTTGCATCTTGACAAACTTCCGGTACTCCGATTATATGCGCGCAGGGCCTAATACGATCTTTTTGAAGCCCGATACCCAGGGAGGGATCCATGTTTCACGCCAAACAGCATGATGAGGAAGATGACGAGCTACCCCGTTACGAAGAGGAAGAGGGGGAAGAAGGCGCGGAACCCCCTCACGGAGAGATCGTAGAGGAAGTGGAGGAAATTATCGTCGAGGAAGAGCCGGACGGGGACGAAGAACCGGCGGCCGCTCCCAAGGCGAAGGTTGCTGCGAAGAAACTCGCGGCCAAGAAGAGCGCGCCGAAGAAGAAAGCCGCAGCCAAGAAGAAAGCGAAACCCGCGAAAAAAGCGGCCAAGAAAAAGGGCAAGGCGAAGAAAGCTGCCAAGCGCAAGAAACGCTGACGCGTTTTTGGCTTCGGAACATCATTACGCGGGGCCGTGTGCGCTGCATCGGGCGCTGGCGGTTCCGCGTTTCTTTTTGCGCGACGTTGGCATTTTGGGCGTAGGCTTTTTGGACGTTGGCATTTTGATTGTCGCGCGCGTTGCGGAGTTTGATTCCCTGCTTCCCTGCTCTGTATTTCCCGGTGGTGTTGTTTCCGTGTTGCCTGCTGTGATGCGCAACCGGCTGGTGTGCTGAAGCGAAACATGGCGCGCGGATGTTGGCGGCAGTGCACCCTTGCGGTACGTTCCCAGTTTGACAATAATTCGCTTGCCGCGCGGCTTTATGGACCGTTAGCATGGGCGCGGGATGGCGCTGGCGGTCGAACAGGTGCGGAGGATGCGTGGCGGGGCGCAATCGCATTTGATGCGCTGCTCGAATCGGGCGTATTACGTGGTGAAATTCCAGAACAACCCGCAGGGGCTGCGGATCCTGGCGAACGAATTGCTGGGTACGAGGTTGGCGGCGAAGCTGGGGCTGTCTGTGGCGGAGCCGGAAGTGGTGGAGGTGCGGGCGGAGCTGATCGCCCACACCGAGGATCTGGTGATTCAGCTGGGGCGCGGGCGCGCTCCGCGCAAAGCGGGGAAGCAGTTTGGTTCGCGCTATCCGGGAAATCTGGCGGACGCGGCGGTGTACGATTTTCTTCCGGATGAACAGCTGCGCGAAGTGGCCAACATCGCGGAATTCTGCGGGATGCTGGTGTTCGACAAATGGACCTGCAACACCAACGGGCGGCAGGCGATATTTTTTGCGAGGCGGACGGAGCCGGGCGCGGTGCGGGGGCGGCTACGCGTTATTGCGCGCGGATGATTGATAACGGATTCTGTTTTAATGCGGCGGAATGGAATTTTCCGGATGCGCCGCTGCGGGGATTGTATGCGCGGCACCGCGTGTATGAGGGCATGCGCGGGATGGACTCGTTCGACGCGTGGATCGCGTGAGCGGAGAGGATTGAGGAGACGGCGCTGGAGGAAATTTACGGGCAGATTCCTCCGGAGTGGTATGACTGCGAAGCGGATGCGCTGGAGAGGATGCTGGAGCAGCTTTTGCCTCGGAGGAAGTTGGTGCGGGAATTGATTGTGTCGGCATGGAAATCATCGGCGCGGCCGTTTCCGAATTGGAAGCAGGGATGCAGTTTGCGGACGGGGCGAAATTTGTTTGGGGGGAGCATTCGGTCGCTTGCGCTGGTTGGCCGCGGCCGATTCTTTTTGCAAGGCTCCAGGATCTGAGCGTAGCTGCGGCGAGAAGCGTGTGGCTGGAGGCCCGCGGCTTGAGCTCTTCGTACGGAGCTGAAGCATGTCTCTTGTATCGACCGATGAAGAACCCAAAAATGTGTTCGAGTATCGCGTCCTGCGCTATATGCCCAACCGACGGCGCGACGAGTGGGTGAATATCGGTGTGCTGCTGGAGGAAACCACCGGCGCGCGGCAGGCCATGCGGTTGATCGAAGCGCCTGCGGAATTCGCGCGCGTGCGACGCGTGCATCCCGACGTTGATGAAAACTTGCTACGGTCGCTTCCTACCGAGTTCGACTCGCGGCTGCGGGAATCGGTCAAGAAGGTTGAGGTTTATCTTCAAACGCTGGACCAGGGCCTCTCAAACGTGCTGCAGTTCAGCCAGAAGCAGGGGCTGTTGGCCGATAATTTCGATGCAGAGCTGGACCGCCTGTACCGCGAGCAGGTGACGCCTCCTGCGCGGCGCAAGGGCGGCCTGCTGCAGAATACGCGGGACTGGATGCGCGACAAGTTGGACGATGTGTTCCGGCGGCACCGCATACTGGGGAAGCTGGAGCATCGCGTGCGCGTGGAGGGTTTTACGCAGCCTGGAGATCCCATGCGGCTGGATTATGGTTACCAGAACGGCGTGCGCGGATTTATCCAGTCGGTTTCGTTGCGGCGCGATTTGCCGCAGGCGAAGGCTTTGGCTTACACGGCGGGCTGCATTCACGCGCGCGATAGACTTGCGGAAATCACGGCCATCACCGATACGGTTCCGGACGAGGAAAATGCGCGGCACGTGTTCGTCGAGAAATTATTCGCCGGTGAAGGCATACGCATCGTGGCCATGAGCCAGGTGGAAGGATTCGCCGAGGAATTGCGCATGCGCATCCAGTGACGCGGCTTGCCGCAGAACTTTTCGAGACGCTTCCCGTGGGATCCAACTGAAAATCTGCCCGGCCGCCGTGCCGAAGCGTTCGCGTAATTATTTTGGCATTGAGCGCGCGCTGGCGCAGCAGTTGGGCCTGCGTAGCGGCGGGAAACAAAGTGTAACTTCTACTGCGGCGATTTCCCTGGCGCCCGGTGGCTGATGCTGTACAGGTAGGCGGCGACTGCCTTCACCTGATCGGCGCTAAGTTGCGCGCCGCCCATCGCGGGCATGGGGCTGCGATAATTTTTGGGCTGCGGCACGCCGTCGGTGATCGTTTTCTGGATGCCGGCGTAGCTGCCGTCGCTCCATAGCCACTTATGCGCTGTAAGAGCGGGACCGAGCGGCGAGCCCTGGCCGTGATCGCCGTGGCATCCCGTGCAGGCTGCTCCGCCGGCTTGGCCGCTGTAGACGCGCGCGCCAAGCGCGACCATTTCTGGCGTCGCGCCTTTCGGCGCAGCGCCAGCGGAGTTTGGCGCCGCGCCGGCGTCGGGATGCGTGCCCTCGGGCGGCTTGGCGGCGGCGTGCGCGATTGCACCGGCCGGAGCCGACTCGCTGGGACACGGAGTTACATGCGCGCCGCCCGCGTCAGCAGAACCGCCGCGATAGACCACCTTGTAAATTCGCCCGCGCACATCGTCGGAAATAAATAGCGCGCCGTCGGGGCCGACGGCCACGCCGCTGGGACGATGCTCGGCGCCGTCCGGCGATTTCACCGGGCCGGCAAAACCATCGGCGAAAATTTCGCAGGAGCCGCCGGCACGCTCGCCCGCGAGCGGCTGGTACACCACGTTGTAGCCGCCCTGCGGATAGGGCGCGCGATTCCAGGAGCCGTGGAAGGCGATGAACAGGCCGCCCTGATAGCGCTTGGGAAATTGTTGCGCGCCGTAATACACCATTCCGTTGGGCGCCCAGTGCGCCGGGAATGCCGCCACCGGAGCGGTCTTCTGCGCGCACACGCCGATCTTCTTGCCGCCGTCACCACCGTATTCCGGCGCGAGCACCAGTTTTTGCTGCACGCCATCGTAGTAGCACTCCGGCCAGCCGTAGTCGCCGCCCTGTTTCAACAAGACAACTTCCTCGGCGGGCTGGGTGGCTTCCTGCTGGGGCTGGTAGAGCGCTGGGAAATTTGAACGCAGCTGGTCGCGGCCGTGCTGCGTGACGAAAATGCGGGCGCTCGAGTCAATCGCAAAACCTTCAGCGTTGCGGATGCCGGTGGCGAAGCGTTCGGCGCTGGAAAAATGCTGGCCGGATTTATTCGCGTCGTAGCGCCAGATGCCGGCGCGGGTCTCAAGCTCCGTGCAGGGCTCGGCCCCTGGTGAATTCAGCGTGCGATTTTTCAGCTGGCAGGAATTGGTGGCGCTGGCGACGTCCACGTATAGCGAGCCTTGCGCGTCAATGATGAACGGATGCATGGGATGATCGCCAGTGAGCGGCAATTCGGAGACGACGGCGGCCGGAGCATCGCGCGGCAGGAGCGAATCCGGCGGCAGCGTGAAGCGCACGATGCGGTCGTTGCTTTCTACGTAGAGCGAGCCGTTATACAGGCCGATTCCCGTGCCGCCATGGCCGCCGCTCGCGACGGTTTCACCGAAGCGCTCATTCACCGTGGCTTTTCCCGTACCCGCCGGGTCTTGCAACGCGATCAGGAACCCGCCCGCGTGCGGCGTGTCGTTGCCGTAGTATTCACCGGACCAGGTGTTTACATAAACCACTCCGCCCGGCGTGATCGCCATGTGCCGCGCGTGGCCGATGCCGTCGGCGAAGATGGTCGCGCAAAAACCAGACGGCAGCTTCAGGCCGCTGTCATCGTTCGGGCATGCGACGCTCATTGCTCCCGCGAGGACCGTGGAGCGATTCCGAGCCGGAAGCAAAAAGCTGGCCGCGTATAACGCGGCGAGTGCAGGCAGGGCAATGGCGAGTACCAGCTGGTGGCGAGAGCGGAAGAATTGCACGGAGCCTCCTTCGAGGGCGACGAAGAAAAACACGAGACGCCGAAGACGGATAAAATATACCACGACTGCTGGCACGGTCCGGCGAAACGCGGTTGGCCTCAGCAAAATTTTCACGGCTTGCTTTACCCGAGGGTGCGCTAGGGCGTCTCCCGCCGCACATTTGATGAACGCGGCGGTGGGTCGGGAGCCAGTTTTGGGGACGGCGCTTGCCGTAGCTGCGCGAAGTTAGCGCGCTGGTTTCAGCGTTCGTGCGATGCGGCTGGGTTGCGGCGCGGGAATTTTCTGCGATGCTTGCGCGGCGGAGGGATGATTCACCTTCGAAAGTCTCCCGCGTTCCGACATGTGCTGGTGGGCCTGCTGCCACTCGGGGATTTCCGCGGACTCCTGCGTCCAGTGCGCTACCGCGGCTTCATCGCACCAGTTGAGCAGCTTGGGCATGGCTTGGCGATGGGCGCCGCTGGTGCGATAGGCGTTCATGGCCGCCTCGTCTTGCCAAGCGGTCATGGTCCAGAAAACGTAGCCAGAATTGACTAACAGCCTGCCGCCGAGAAAACCGGGGCTGCGCTGGACCTGGCGCACGGACTGGAATGTGTCCCAGAGAAATCCCGGGAGATAGAGGAAGGAGCGAACTCGCAAGCGCGTGACGGAAATTAGCGGCATGGTTTCCTTTTAGGGCTTGAGAGCGCTCCATTGCGGGAGTTGGCGGCGCCCGAACAGGACTTCGGCGGCCCAAGTTCCCAGGTATGAGGAGAGGGCGACTCCATGGCCGGCATAGGCGCCGAGAACGATTGCGTTGCGGGGCGCGTCGCCGTCATTTGATTCTCCGCGCTCCCGGGTGGCGCGGCTCGCGATGCTTTGCGGGTGCCAGTCAAAGACTGGCTTCCAGGAATCGCGGAAGAGGATGGGACCTCCCCAGCGGCTTGCAAATTTTATTTTTGCGAGCGCGGGATGCAGGTGGCGGATGCGGTCTTCGAGGCGATCGAACGCTGCGGCCGATTCTTCGGCTGCGATGTCCACTCTTTCGAGATCGTCGGCATCCGGGGATTGCACCAAGCCTGCGCCCCAGACGATCGAACGGTTCAGGCGGACGCGGCCCCAGAGATAGGGAAAATCCACGGTGTAGAAGGGCTTTCTTTGCGCGAGGCCTATCGCGGCTAGAACTTTTTCGCTGACGGGCCTCGTGAGCACGGCGAGCGTCAGCCGCGGGTGCATGCCGGTGAGGCCCGCTTCGGGGAGCGACAGGGCGTTGGTGGCGAAGAGGATTTTCTGTGCGGTGATTTTTTGTATCATGCCGCGAGCGTCGCTAACGTGCAGTTCGGGTGCCGAGCTCCAGTGGATGTGCTGCACGCGGTGATTTTCGTGGAGTTGCGCGCCATGGCGCTGGGCGGCGCGGGCCAGGCCGCTGACGAGTTTGCCGGGATCGAGTGTGCCGCCGGGGACTTCGTTTACTACTCTTACGGTGCCGGAATCGTTCCAGGTGATCGGCGATTGCTGGGGTTTCGCTTTTCCGGAAATATGCTGGCGCGCGATTTCCCAGGCGCCGTTTAGTTTGAGATCGCAGCGCACTTTTAGTCTTTCGAGGATGGATTGGAAGCCTGCGAGGACGTCTCCCAGGCCGGGTTGATTGCCGGCTGCGGTTTCGGCGAGGACCATGCCGCCGGTGCGGCCACTGGCGCCTGCGCCGATGCGGGCGGCTTCGAAGACGGCGACGGATTTGTCGGGGGCAAGGAGGCGCAGCCACGCGGCGGCTGCGAGGCCGGTGAAGCCGCCGCCGATTATGGCGAAGTCCACGTGAGCGGGGAGCTTGCGCCGCGACGGGGTGAAGTTAATTTTCCAAGGCGGCGTGCCCCAGGGGTCGAGTATCGGGGAGCGTGACATGGATTTAGAGTAGGACGTTTGGAGTTGAAAGTTGATAGTTAAAAAGTTGGTAGTTGAAAGTTAACAGTTGAAAGTTGAACGCAAGAAAAGGCGGTGGCGCGTTGGGTTGCCCGCCCTCAGCGGCCAAAGCCGCGCTCGTTCTGCGGCGTTTACGGCACGGCTGAAGCCGTGCCCTGACCAGAACCGATCGATCGCACGCAAACTCTGGAGCCCGGCGCTTCGGACTTTCGCCTCTAATTTTTGACTTTCAACTCTGCTGCGCTGCCGCGACTTACAGAATACTTTCCGTCCAATTCTCTAGGGTGTGTTTTAGCTTGGCCATGAATTGGTGGGCTACGGCGCCGTCTACTACGCGGTGATCGTAGGAGAGGGTGAGGTAGACCATGCTGCGGATCGCGATGGCGTCGTCGATTACTACTGGGCGCTTTTCGATGGTGCCCAGGCCCAGGATGGCGACGTTCGGCTGATTGATTACGGGCAGGCCGAACAGGCCGCCGAAGACGCCGGGGTTGGTGATGGCGAACGTGCCTTCGGCGACTTCCTCGGGCTTGAGTTTTTTGGCGCGGGCGCGTTCAGCGAGATCGTTCATGGTGCGCGCGATACCCAGGAAATTTTTCTCCTCGGCGTTTTTGATCACCGGAACGATCAGGCCCCAGTCGAGCGCGACGGCGATGCCGATATTGCACTCCTTGTGCAGGATAATGTTGGTGCCGTCCACCGAGGAATTCACGGTGGGAAAGGCGCGCAGGGCTTCCACAGCGGCGCGCACGAAGAAAGGCATGAAGGTGAGCTTGGTGCCGGTGGTTTCTTCGAACTTATTTTTCATCTTCGCGCGCAGTGTGGCGATGGCGGTCATGTCCGCTTCGTCCACGGAATAGACGTGCGGGGAGACGTGCTTCGATAGCACCATGTGCTCGGCGATGCGCTGGCGCATGACGGACATGGGCTGGACTTCGTAGTGGCCGAAATACATTTTTTCGCGCGGGACGGCGTTTTCGAGTACTGCGGATGCGCTCGTGCCGCCTGTGGCTGGCGGAACTCCCGCGGGACGGGCTGGCGGAGCGGCCGGCGTCACTGCCGGAGCTGCGCTTGCAGAAGCCGCCGCAGCCGGCGCGCCACCGCCTTGCACGGCGCTGAGAATGTCGCTCTTGCTGACGCGGCCGCCGGCGCCGGTGCCGGGAACCTGGGATACGTCAATATTATTTTCGCGCGCGATTTTGCGGACCAGCGGAGAGCTGCGAACTCTTTCACCGCTGGAAGCTGCCGTTTGCTGTTGCTGGGCGGGTGGCGCTGCAGCGGCAGAAGCGGGCGCAGCGGATTTCGCGGCGGGAGGCGGCGCGGGCGTCGCGGCTGCGGGTTTTGCTGGAGCCGCGGCAGGCGCGGAACTGGATGCGCCGTCGCTGGCTTCGATCACGGCAACCACGGTTTGAATCGGGACCGTTTGGCCTTCGGCGACTTTGATTTCTTTCAGCACGCCAGCAGAGGGTGAGGGGATTTCCGCGTCCACTTTATCGGTGGAAATTTCGAACAGCGGTTCATCGCGCTCAATCTTGTCTCCGGCCTTTTTCAGCCACTTGGTGATCGTGCCTTCGAAAATACTTTCGCCCATTTGGGGCATGATGACGTCAACAGCCATGGTCTTCTCCTGTAGGTACGAACGCGCGCCGCGGGACTGACTTCAACGAGGCGGAATCTAGGCGGCGCTGAGACATTCCTCGTGCCACACGCCGGGGATACCCTGCAGCGTGTAAATCTCATCGCCGCCGGTGAAGAAGTCCACGGCCTTTACTTTGGCGATTTTGCCGGCGTAGGGCAGCTGCTCCGGCTCCAGCTCGTTGTGATACTGGCCGGCCTCCAGAAAAGCTTCGAGGAAAGCACGGTCGGCGATTTTCACTTCGCTGCCTACTTCAAATTCGGCGTTGTTGATGCCCTTGGTCTTTCCCATCGTCTCGGTCCTGCCTTTGTCCGCTTTAGTATTTTGCCAGTTCGCGCGCGGCCGCGACTACTTTTTCGGTGTTGGGTAGAAAACGTTCCTCGAGGGGCGGCGAATACGGCACCGGCGTATCGAGCGCGGTGACGCGGGCTACCGGGCCGTCGAGGTCGTCGAATGCACCTTCGAAGACAAGAGCGGCAATTTCGCCGGCAATGCCGCCGGTGCGCGTGTCTTCGTGCACCACCAGCAGCTTGTTGGTCTTTTTCACGGAATTGAGAATGGTGTCCTTATCGAGCGGCAGCAGAGTGCGTAGGTCAATCACTTCCGCTTCGATGCCTTCCTTCGCGAGTTCGACGGCCGCTTCCATGGCCGTGTGCGCCATCGCTGCGTAGCTGACGACGGTCAAATCGCGCCCTGGGCGGCGCACGATCGCTTTGCCGATGGGCACGGTGTAATCGCCCGGCGGCATTTCTTCCTTGAGCCGGCGGTACAGATATTTGTGCTCGAAGAACAGCACGGGATTGTTGTCGCGTATCGCGGACTTCAACAGACCCTTGGCATCCGACGGCGTGGAAGGATAAATCACTTTCAGCCCGGGCGTATGCACGAAATACATTTCGGGATTCGCGGAGTGAAACGGGCCACCGTGCACGCCGCCGCCGGAGGGGCCGCGAATGACCATGGGCACCGGAGCGCCCCAGAGGTAATGCGATTTGGCGACGAAGTTGGTGACCTGATTAAAGCAGCAGGCGATGAAATCAATGAACTGCATTTCGGCGACGGGGCGCAGGCCGAGGAAGCTCATGCCGCAGGCCGCGCCGATGATGGCGGTTTCGGCGATGGGCGTTTCGATGACGCGTTCGCGGCCAAATCTTGCGAGCAAGCCATCGGTGACTTTGAAGGCGCCACCGTACACGCCGATATCTTCGCCGATGGCGACTACGGCTGGGTCGCGTTCCATTTCTTCGAACATCGCTTGCCGGATAGCATCCACCATGGTGATGGGGCCGGAAGTGGGAACGGTTTTGGAGGACAGGTTCGGAGCGGTGTGGGACATCGTCAGCGCCTCCCCTGTTTATCCTGGGGATTTTTCGTGAACGGCTTGCCTTGGGCGTTTTTGCCAAAGGACTTGTTGCGCGGGCTCTTGCTGAAAGATTTCTCCGGCTGGGTGCGGCTGAAGGATTTTTCTTTCGGCGCGCGGGAGTAGGCTGGTTTGTTTTGGGGATTCTCGGGACTTTGGCGGAAGGCTTTGTCTTTCGGGCCGCGGCCGAAGGGGACGCGGGGGACGGCTGGATCCTCGGCGGCAACGCCCGCGGCTAAATGTTCCGGTTGGAGTTCGGCGCGTTCGGGCGCCGGAGCGGGCTTTTGCACCGCCGGGACCATGGCTGCTGCGGCGGCGGGCACGGCCACCGAGGCGGCCGTCTGCGTTGGCGCTGGATTTTTCGCGCCGTTGCCACCTGCGATTGCCGCTTGGGTGTACGCGGGGAGATCTTGCAGGCGCCAGGTGGGATCAATGCTGGATCTCGGCGGCGTTACTTCGGATTTTGCGCGCTTCCAGTCGGCTTCGATTTTGTGGCAGCCGTCGCAATAGACGCCTTCTTCGGCGAGTTCGGGAGGAGGGAGCGGCGAATCTTCGGCGAATTTTTGTTCGACGTCGAGCTCGCGCTCGATGCGCGCGTCGATTTCGGATTTCGCGGCCGCGTCCCAGATTTTACTTTCGGTGAGATATTTTTCGTAGAGCGTGAGGGGATCGCGGGATTTCCAGTAGTCGAACATTTCCTTGGGAACGTATTCGGCCGGATCGTGCTGGGCGTGGCCGCGCATGCGCATGGTTTTTACTTCGATGATGCGAGGGCCGCGGCCGGCGCGACATTCGTTTACCGCTTCTTTCGAGGCTTGATAGACGGCGACCACGTCGTTGCCGTCGACGATGACGCTGGCGATGCCGTAAGCCGCGCCGCGGTCGGCGAGATTTTGGATGGGGACCTGGCGCGACACGGGAGTGGAGTAGGCCCACTGATTATTTTCGATGATCAGCACGAACGGAGCGCGCTGTGAGGCGGCGAGGCCCAGGCCTTCGTGAAATGCGCCGGTGGAGGTGCCGCCGTCGCCGATCCAGGTGAGCGCGACGATATTTTGTCCGAGGTAGCGGCCGGCCATGGCGACGCCGGTCATTACCGGGATTAAATCGCCAAGCATGGAAATGGGGGAAACGATGTGGCGGACTTTCAAGTCGCCGAAATGGCTGGTGCCATCTTTACCCAGCGTGGGCGAAGTGAATTTCGCCATGTGCTGGGTGAAAATGTCGCGCGGGGGGACGCCTTTTACCAGCAGCGCGCCGATGTTGCGGATCATGGGCGCGATCCAGTCGCGTTTTTCCAGGGCGTAGCAGGTGCCGACGGATACGGCTTCCTGTCCGAGGCTGGAGTACAGGCCGCCGACAATTTTATTCTGGCGGAAGAGGCGGACCATGCGCTCTTCGAGCTGGCGATTGAGCTGCATGTAGTAGTAGAGGTCGAGGTGCTGCTGGCGACTGAGCGGCTGGGTCGCGGATTGGGAGATTGGTTGGGACATTGATTGAGTCAAGGGTTGGGTCATGCCAGGCTCCCTTTTAGTTCCAAGATTTCGCTGGGGCGTGGCGCGTGCGCGTGTTGGATGTGGTGTTGCAATTTTTCCTCGAGTTCGGCGCTCGTGACTTGCAGCATGTCGCGCTCGAACAGTTTGCCGAAATGCGCGGCGAGCCTCGGCCGGACTTCTTCGCTGCGGACGGCGCGGTCGAGCACGCGTTCCAGAGAGGTAGCGCGCTTGCCGGCAATGCCGCATGGGACGATTAGATCAAAGTATCGCAGATCGGTTGCAACATTGTACGCGAAGCCGTGGGAAGTGACCCAGCGGCTGAGGTGGACGCCCAGGGCGGCTAGTTTTTCTTCTGTTGGTGGCTGGCCGACCCAGATGCCGTGGCGGCCTTCGATGCGTTCCGCGGCGATATTGAAATCGGATGTGGCGCCGATCATGGTTTCTTCCAGCTGCTGGACGTACCAGCGGGCGTCGCGGCGATGTGCGGTGAGATCGAGGATGGGGTAGCCGACGATTTGGCCGGGGCCGTGGTAGGTGATGTCGCCGCCGCGGTTGGTTTCGTGAAATGTGACGTTCATTTGGGCCAGCAGGTGATCGTTGGCACGGAGATTTTTGCGATTGCCGTTGCGGCCCAGGGTGATTGTGTGCGGATGCTCGCAGAACAGCAGGACATCTGGAATCGCGCCGGCTTTGCGGGCTTCGACGAGTTGCTGCTGCAGCGCGCAGGCTGGTGCGTAGGGCAGAAGGCCCGCGTTTACTTGCCAGCAGATTTTTTCTGGGTGGTTCACGAAACCGTAGCCGTTTCCGGCGGACTGCCGCCGATCAGTATTGCCTTAACAGCACAGGCAAGATTGCCTATGCTACCAAAACCGCTGCTGCAAAATTTTTCCCATCGCGCGCTAGTAATTGATGCTTAGGCCCCGCACGGCGTTGAATGCATCGCCCATTGCTTCCCAGACTGTGGGGTGGGCGTGGATTGTGGCGGCCATATCGTCGAGCGTGGCTTCCAGTCCGAGGGCAGCCACGGGCTCGGCGATGATTTCCGTTGCCAGCGGGCCGATGGCGTGCACGCCTAGAATTTCGCCGTACTTTTCTTCGGCTACCACTTTGATGAAGCCTTCGTGGTTGCCGAGAATAGTGGCTTTGCTGTTGCCGAGGAACGGGAATTTTCCGGTCTTCACCTGGAAGCCGGCGTCGCGGGCTTGTTTTTCGGTGAGGCCGATGGAACCGATCTGCGGCTCGCAGTAGGTGCAGTTGGGGCAGCGCTTGCGATCGAAGGGCTGCACTTCTTTTCCGGCCATGCGGCCAACAGCGATGATGCCTTCCATGGAAGCGGCGTGCGCGAGTTGCGGCAGGCCGGCGACGATGTCACCGATGGCGTAGAGGTGCGGCTCGTCGGTTTCCAGGTACGCGTTGGTATGAATAAAGCCGCGTTCGAGTTTGGCTTTGGTCTTTTCCAGGCCGATGTTCTCAGTGAGTGGGCGGCGGCCGACGGCGATCAAAACTTTTTCGGCGCTGATGGTTTTCGCTGCGCCGCTCTTGTCTTTGTAAACGACCGTCGCGCCGTTGGCGTCCTTCTTCACGGACTCGACTTTGGCTTCGAGTTCAATTTTCATGCCGCGTTTCGTGAGCGACTTGTGAAGCTCGGCAGAAATTTCCTCGTCTTCGAGGGGGACGACGCGCGGGAGGGCTTCAAGGAGCGTGACTTCCGAGCCGAAGGTATTGAAAATGGATGCGAATTCGACGCCCACCGCGCCGCAGCCTACCACGATCATGGATTTCGGGATTTGCTGCAGGCCGAGAATTTCGCGGTTGGTCAGGACTGTGGTGCCGTCAATTTCGACGCCAGGCAGCGAGCGCGCGGCTGAGCCAGTGGCGACCAGGATGTTCGCGGTTTCGAGCTCGGTGATCTTGCCGTCTTTTTCGACGGAGACGCGGCCTGGGCCGGCGATCCTGCCCCAGCCGGTGATGGACTCGACTTTATTCTTTTTGAACAGCAAGTTGATGCCGCCGGCATGTTTTTTTACGATTTTGTCTTTGCGCGCGAGGATGGCGGGCCAATTGATTTTTACATTTTCGACGGAGAAGCCGAATTCTTCGGCGCGCTTGAAGTGATCGTAAATGTCGGCGTGGTGCAGGAACACTTTCGTCGGGATGCAGCCGACGTGCAGGCAAGTGCCGCCGAGAAACGGATCTTTTTCGACGACGGCAACTTTCAGGCCCCACTGTGCGGCGCGAATCCCGGCGACGTAACCGCCCGGTCCGCTGCCGATGATCACGACATCGTATTTAGCCAAACCAGTCCTCCCCCAAAATCTGTGTTGCGCGCGAAATGGTTCCGTTCATGGAAGGATGTCCAGGATAGCGGATAAGGATTGCGGCTCTTCCAGGCTCGCAAACCTAGGATTTTAACAGCGCTGTGGGTTGGCCGCAACCCTGAGGATGTGGTAGGGCAGCAGGAGCGCCCGGAATGCGGGCGAATCAAGGCTTCTTCTTGGTTGGTTTGGGCTTTAGGCTTTTGATGTAGTCGTAGCTCAACTGAAAATATCGTTGTAGCGTTCTTGTATCACGCAGGAGGCTGTCGGGCACCGTAACAAATTCCTTCATCACCGCGCCGTAGGCTTCAAACAGCGTCGTTTTATACTTTTTCAGAAACTTTTCTCTTTCAACTTCGGGAAGCCTGAGCGCCAAGGAGCCGGATGCGTTCAAGTATGTGAACATGTGGCCGTTCAGCGAGGTGTAAGGGTTTGCGGCGCCTTTGCGTTCGACCTTCGGGTTGGTCTTGACGAGCTTCTCGTACAAATCCAACTTATCGGCGGGGATGCTGTGCTTCTTGGCTGAACTCACGGCGTCCTCTCACTCCGATTGCATAGGCGAACGATCTGCGAATCCAGGAACAGGGGGTTGTCCTCCTGCTGGGCGTTTTGCCGCTGACGCGAGGGGGATAGTATCACTGCGGCGTCGGATGCTTAAGAAAATTGGGGCTGTAACACACTGCGGCAAGGGCGCGTTGCGAGGGTTTAGCGTAGGCTGTATAATCTTCGCTGGACGCTTGGGAATCGTTGGGATTTCTAATTTGCAGGATCGTCCGAGGAGTGCTGGATGTCGTTTTCTGGTTTGTATTTGACGCGCGTGTGGTTGGGCAGCAATTTTACGCCGAAATTTTTGCCGGCGAAGATACGGCCGCTTGCGGCGCACGTGAAGTTTACCGAGAATTGCCAGGCGAAGTGCATCAGCTGCGATTACTGGAAGACGCGCTGGCATGACGGGATCAAGGCTGATCGCGCGGTGGAGCTGCTGAACGAGATCGGGGCGGCGGGAATTCGCTCGCTGCGATTTACCGGAGGCGAACCGCTGCTGCGCACCGACCTGTTCGAAATCATGCGGCGCGCGGACATGCGTCCCTTTAACGAAGTGATCCTGCAGACCAACGGGCTGCTGATCAAGAAGATGCACAAAGAGATTAACGCCTCGGCGATCACCAAGGTTTGCATTTCGATTGACGGACTGGAAGCGACGAACGACCTGATCCGCGGGATTGACGGCTATTTTGATCTGGCGATGCAGGGGATCAAATTGCTGCGCGGAAAAAAAGTTTCGATTGCCGTCACACTGAACCGCATTTCCGCGAAGGAACTGGGAAAGCTGGCGGAAGTGGCGCACGGAGTGGGGGCCGAGGTGCAGTACAACGTCCTGAGCCAGAGCATTTATTTCATCAAGGACGCGGACATGGATTCGATGTGGCCGGAGGGCGGCGACGTGAAGGAAATCGCGAAATTTCTGCGCGATGACCTGAAGCGGCCGGAGTACGAAGTGGAGTACGTGACCAAATATTTCAAGCGGCAACTGGTGGCGGAACCGCCATGCATTCTGGGTTACCTGCAAATGTTCGTGCTATCGAATGGCGACGTGATGACCGGGTGCTATCCGCTGAAACCGGTGGGAAATATTCTGAAGGATAGCCTCGCGACGATTTTGGCGTCCGAGGATTATGTGCGGCAGTGCGAGGCCATGGTGCGACGGGAGTGCCCGGGCTGCACGTGCGGCGTGGAAAGTTCACTGGCAATGCAGAATGCGGCTTCCAGCGCGTTTTTCGAGCTGGGTAGGCTGACGCACAAGCAAATGCCTGTGAACATGGGAATGCCGGCGGAAGTGGCGTCGGCGGAAAACGCGTAGCGGCCGATATTGTTGCGCGGGCGGTTCGCGAACCGCCCTTACGAGAGCTTGCCAACTGACGTGGTTACCTCCTAGACTCCTGCGGTGAACTTTCCGTCGCGAACATCCCTTTCGATTCCATTGATTACTTCTGACGCTCCCTGTTTCATGCGCGCGCTTTTAGGTGCGCACGCCTGCGCTTCGCTGCGGAGCCATTCGCGATGACAATGCTGGTTTACATACTTTTCGTTATCGGTGCGGGTGTCACTTTGCGCGCTGATGTGCAGCGCCGACGCCTTACATTCCATAAGCGTGCTGGATGGCGGTTGCTTACGACGCTGGACGCTGCATGCCTGGCGGCAACCGCTGGCATGGCGTGTGGGCTGACTCCACTCGCGGTTGTCAGCGGCTGCGTGCCGCTGTATGCGCCGGAAACTTGGGGGATTGCGGCGGCTGGGCTGCTGGCGTTTTTTCTGTGGAGCGAAGGCCGGCGGCAACTGCAATTTCAGCGGCCTGCGGGCATCGTGCTTGGGGAATGGCTGATCCTCGGCGGCGCGTACCAGCTGATTGAGACCGCGGTGTTCGGCGGACGGGCGCACGTTCCGCACGGCGCGGCAGCGGTGACGGCTTGCGTCTTCGGGATTTTGGCTGGCGGAGCGGTAATTGCGGTAATCGTGCCGCGATTTGTGAAGCGCTATGAAGGCCATCACATTCTGGATCGCGTCAGCGAGCAGGAGGATTTTGTGCAGCCGGAGTACGTGGGGCCCACGCCGGAATGCCCGCATCCGGAATGGTGGCAGATGGTGGATTCGCAGAGTTCGGAGCTGGAGGTGCTGGATTTTCTGAAGTCCATCGTGCTGACGACGAAGCCGCGATTGATAGTGGAGACCGGAACTTTTATCGGCTACAGCGCGATCAAGATGGCGGAGGGCCTGAAGGCCAACGGATTCGGGAAGCTGATCACGATTGAGTTCGATCCTGATATTTTTGCGAAGGCCAAGCAGCGTATTGACCTTTCGGGGCTGAGGGATTGGATTGAGTACCGCAATGCTTCCAGCCTGGAGACGCCGATTGACGGGACCATCGATCTGCTATTCAGCGACAGCCATTTGACGATTCGCGAGCAGGAGATACGCCGGTTCCTGCCGCAGATTGATCCGCGCGGATTGATTTTGATTCACGACGCAAGTTCGCATTTTAAGGTAGTGCGCGAAGCGGCGTTGCGTTTGGAGCAGGAAGGGTTGATTTCGGTGGTGTTGCTCTCCACGCCGCGCGGTCTGGTAATCGCGCAGAAGCGCGCGGGTAGGAAGTAGAGAGCCGGATGCGGGTGTGTACTGGATGAGACAGTATTGCGTCAACGTGCGTGACAGTATCAAGGGATGTCCAGCAATCAGACCGAGAAACAAACCTCCCGAAGAATGCTAGCGGGCGTCAAAGAGAGGATGGCGGAATCTCGCGTTGGCGAATCCGTCCGAGTGAAACCGCAGCGAGAATCCGCGGCGGCGCTCACAGAGGTTGCCGCCACATGGCGCTGATGTTCGTTCTGGCGATTGCGGTGGTCATTGCGCTGGTGGGGAGCCTTCCTGTGTGGCCTCACAGCAAGAGCTGGGGCTATTTCCCGCTGGGGGCCATTAGCGTGGTGCTTCTAGTTATCCTGATTCTGCTGCTTTCGGGCCGGGTGCACGTGCACTGAGTGGCGCGGCATTGTTCGTTCGCTGCGATCAGGCCTATCCGGAAACAATTCACCGGGGTCATGAAGACTGCGACGGAGCATGTCTGGGTCTTGACACGGTGGACAACGCACTGGACGACACCGAGGACAACATGATGGAAGGCGCGATGCGAGACATTGCAACGTGCGAGCGAGGCCAGATGCCGGATGCGGAATTTCGCACGATTGAACCAAAGATCCTCTATTTTGGAACGCCGGTCGCGTTGATCAGTTCGCTGAACGAAGACGGCACGACGAATCTGGCGCCGATGTCGTCGTTCTGGGCGCTGGGTTGGACGCTGATGCTGGGATTATTGGACGAAACGAAGACGGCGGAAAATATGGAGCGGCACCCTGAGTGCGTCGTCAATCTGCCGACGCCGAGTATGTGGCGGGAAGTGGAGATACTGGCGCCGTTGACCGGCAAGGATCCTGTTCCGCAAATTAAAGCCAAGCAGTTTCGCTTCGAGAAGGACAAGTTCGCAATTTCGGGACTAACGCCGCTGGCGAGCGAGGTGGTGCAGCCGGCGCGGGCGCGGGAGTGTCCCGTTCACATGGAAGCTCGCGTGAATAAATTGCACCGGATGGACGGCGAGAAGCTGCGGCAATTAGGCGGCGGTGTGGCGGCTGAGGTGGAGATCGTTCGCGTGCATGTGGCGCCGGACCTTATCGTCGGTGACAACTACATTGACCCGGCGAAGTGGTCGCCGCTGATTTACAACTTCCGGCATTATTTCCGGTTGGGGGAGCATGAGCTGGGGAAGACGTTTCGCGCGGAAAAATAAGGATCGGGCGCAGCGGTGTATCGCGGTGCCGGGATTCGGCGCGTTATTCGTAAGTGTGCTAAATGGGACTGTGCTATGTGCGGTTTGATGTCAGCACAGATTCATGCATCATAAAAAAGCTAAGCAGGGATCGGGCAGCGCGACGTCCGACAGCGCAAAGAGCGAAATGGCGAAGCCGCGGATGGCGAAGTCTGCGCGCAAAATGACGCGGATTCTGGACACTTCGCGAGTGGCGGAACATCCGAGAACCAGCATGCCTGGAACCATGGACAAGGTCATCCCGTCTGCGCATAAGAGCCGGCCGGACAAGGCGCAGATTGCCGTGAAGCGGACTGGCCGCAGGTTTCACAAGCTGCGCATTGAAAATTCGTTGACGGATGAACACGGGGATGAGGTGAAGCTGAAAAAGGGCGAGCAGGTCGAAGTTACGGTGACCGCGGCTCCGAAGACGTGAGGCGGAATGTTTGCAGTTCCCTCTGAGATTGTGGGCTGCATTTCGGGGGCGCCACAGATGATCGCCGGTGAACACATATGAGGGCGAAACCCGATAGAGTTACCCGCACTGCCCGAAACACACGGGACAGCGCAGCCGCTACAAATTCAAAAACAACTACGAATTAAAAGGCGACGTCACGTGCGGCCGTCACAGTTCGCGGGGTGGACGCTACAAATTCAACAGCGGCATTGGCCACGCGCGTTTGGAGGGTTACGTTGCGCTGCGCTGGACGATATTGAAACTAATTGGGCGGGAGTGCCGTATAGTAGGCGGGACTTGAGAGGTACACGATGAGCATCGAAGGCGAGCCGAGTTTGCCTGCTGGCGCTGGGGAGATTCATCCTGCGGAAACGCAGCGACCGGCGACTGAGAATTTTTTCGTGGGACCGAACGGCATGCGCGCCGGGTGGCGGCTGCTGCTGTTTATTTTTCTGATGATCCTGTGCCTGAAGGGCGAGGGATTCACGCTAAAACATATTCCGGGCGTGGACGCGTGGTTCAAGGCGCAAAATCCGAATGTGATGACGCCGACGACGACGATATCTTTCGAGGGCATTTCGCTATTCGCGCTGGTGATTTCGACGGCGGTGATGGCGCTGATCGAAAAGCGGACGTACGCCGATTATTATTTGCCGCTGACGCAGGCGTTCGGGAAACGGTTCTGGCAGGGCGTGCCGTATGGGTTCGCGATGCTATCTTTGGCGCTGGCTCTGATTGCGGCGCTGCATGGATTTTCTTTAGGCAATCTGGCGCTATCGGGCGGGGACGCGCTGAAATACGGGGCGCTTTATGCAATTGCGTTCCTGATGGTGGGGTTGTTCGAGGAATTTTCGTTCCGCGGTTATATGCAGTCCACGTTGGGATCGGGCATCGGGTTCTGGCCGGCAGCGATTATCCTTTCGATTCTGTTTGGCGCGATTCATTTGGGTAATGGCGGAGAAGCGTGGTTTGGCGCGGCGATGGCCGGATCGTTTGGGGTGCTGGCAGCGTTCTGTTTGCAGCGGACTGGGAGCCTATGGTTTCCGATCGGAATGCATGCGGCTTGGGATTGGTCGGAGACATTTTTTTATTCGGTGCCGGATAGTGGATTCCTGGCGAAGGGGCATTTGTTCGACTCGTCCTTTCACGGGCCGACCTGGCTTACCGGGGGAAAGGTGGGGCCTGAGGGCAGCGTATTTGCGTTCGTGGTATTGGTGATTGGCGGGATCGGGATTCATTTTATATTTCCGAAGAAGCAACTTAGCTAACCGCGACGTTTGATTCCGGAACACGGCTATTGATTTGACACGCTGTCTCGTTGCGACAGAAAGATGCCCGCTGCGCCCGAAAGGCACGGGACACAGCGGCCGCTGCATAACCCCTTTTAATCTGCACGTTGCTAGTGCCGCGACTGCGACTTGGAATCCTTTTCGCGCGATGCAGCATCTATTTCAAACCGACCTGGGACTTGCTTGCCGGTCAGGGTGTCAGCGTTAGCGGTGCTTGCTGGTGGCGCGAGCGATGAAGTTGGACGTTTACCTTTTGTCGCTGGCTGCTGATCGCTGATTTGACAAGGGAAGTTTGTATCGTTACACTGGGCGGCTTTGAGCGAGCTATTTGGGCTCGCATAGGAACCGAACGATGGACAAGAAACGATTGGATTACTACAAAAAGAAATTGGCCACGCGGCGCGAAGAATTAGTGCGCGGCATCGCGCGTACCGAGCAGGAAGGGCGCGAGGCGGACGAAGATCCCACGGTGGATCTGGGCGACAAGGCGGCGAATTCCTACACTAAGGAATTCCTGTTCGGCCAAACGCACAACGACCGCTCGCTGTTGGCACTGGTGGATAACGCGCTGTTGCGGATCAAGGACGGCACGTACGGCGAATGCAATTCGTGCCACGAAGAGCTGCAGCAGAAGAGGCTGGAAGCTGTGCCGTGGACGCGGTATTGCATCACCTGCCAGGAAAAGACGGAGCAGGGGCAGCTATAAATCGCGCGGCGGCGAGAGTTTGTAGCGGCGGTCCTGCTTCATGGGACCGCCGTCGCTTTTTTGGCGCCGCGCCAGTGGCGCAGTGAAGTGCGCTGCTGGAGATTGAAAACAGCGCCAAGGGCTGCCCGGTCCCGCGTTGCGGGACCGGGCGCTACAAAGTCAAATGCTTGGCCCCGTGCAGTCTTCCAGTCGATGTCGCCGTGCGTAGAACTACCATCTATCCTTCGTCGCTGTGGTGAAGTAGCGTTTACGCTGCTCCTCTCGCTTGCTAGAGACAACTTGATATTGCGAACCGCCATTGACGCGCTTGCAGCAGTGCTGTTTCCTGCGCCTTGCCGGATCTGTGCGACCACGCTGCTGACTGCCAGCCGCATTCCGATATGCCAGTCATGCCTGGCGTCGTTCCAGCCGATACAGCAGCCGATGTGTGAGTGTTGCGGGAGGCCGTTTCCAGTGACTGCGTCCGCGACTGCAACGGGCACGGAATCGGCGCGACAACTTCCCTTAGTGGTGACCGGCAGGGCGGCGGCAGTTGCGGGTATCGAAGTTGCGAAACCTTTGTGCCGGCTGTGCCGCCAGGGCAACTACGCTTTCGATCGCGCGTGAAGTTATGGGTTGTACAACGACGCTTTGCACCACGCCATCCTGCTGCTGAAATATGAAGAAGTGACCCGCTTAGGCGATTGGTTTGCGGCGCGCCTCGCGGAAATTGTGGCGCGCGAAGGCGAGGCGTTCCGCGCAGACGTGATTGTGCCGGTGCCGCTGCATCCTGACCGGCAGCGCGAACGCGGCTACAACCAGGCGGAATTGATCGCGCGGCCGCTGGCGCGCCGGCTGCATTTGAAGCAAGGCGCGTATTTGCTGATGCGCACGAAGCCGCGGCCGGCGCGGCTGGTGCTCTCTCGCAAGGAGCACTGGGAATCCGTACGTGGCGCCTACGCGACCCGCAAAGGGCTGCGGGTTGACAAGTTGCGAGTTCTGCTGCTAGATGATGTATTGACGACTGGCGCGACCCTGGATTCATGCGCGCGTGCCCTGAAGCAGGCGGGCGCGGCGGCAGTGTTGGGACTGACGGTGGCGCGAGTGGTGCCAGGCTGGTCACCCACGGGTCCCCAGCAGCACGTGCAGCGAGAAACAGAAACAAGCCGGAGAAACCAACAGGGTGCGACGAGCATCCTTAGAAGCTAAGGAAACCCGTCGAGCGACGCAAAGGCGGCGCAAATGGAATTGCGGCTCAAGCATGGGTTACGGCCCCGGCCCGCAATCGGGCTGGGCGGAGTCGCGCCGGAGACTGCCACCCCGGTAAAACCTGCTGCGAGCCGTCCTTCCGTGATGCAAGCTCCGGTGCTGGTGCTGAACGCGACCTTCGAGCCGATTAATGTGACTGCCGTGCGACGGGCGCTGGTGCTGATGCTCAAGGGCGTCGCGCAAGCAGAAGAAACCAATCACACCGAAGTACATTCCACGCAGAAGGCGATTCAGGTGCCGTCGGTGATTCGGCTGCTGAGCTACCGGCACATTCCGCAGCAGAGCCGGGCGCTTTCGCGGAAAAATATTTTGCTGCGCGACCGGAATACTTGCCAGTTTTGCGCGCGGGCCTTTCCTGCTTCGGAATTGACGCTGGATCACGTGATGCCGCGTTCGCGGGGCGGGCGTTCGACGTGGGAAAATCTGGTGGCTTGCTGCTACACGTGCAACAACCGCAAGGGCGATCGCACTCCCGAAGAAGCAGGAATCAAATTGCAGCGGCGGCCGCGCCCTTTTACGCTGCACACGTCGAGGCAGTTGATGCGCTTGATCGGACATCGCGACGAGAAGTGGCGCAAGTACCTGTTTTATTGAGGTTTGTGCTAATTTTTCGCGCACGCAGTTTTATGCAACCTTTTCCTGCCGCAGGCGTCTAAGTAATTAATCGCTTCTAGGACACACCCCGGGAAGTGGTTCTGGCTCAACCCAGGCCGCTTCCCCTCCTTTTTTTCTGGGCACGAAAAAATTCCTTCTTAAGAATTGAAAATGCTTACTGGCGGAAAATAATTATCAGGCCGCGACGCCAATTTTCGGCGAGGCCAATTCTGGTGACGTGAATTTCCGGCGAGGGATATTTCAGCAGGGTGTCTGTGGCGGAATGGAAGCGCAGGCCGGGCGAGACCAGCCAGACCAGCGGCGGCTGCGGATCAATCACGACGCCCGGGAAATACCCGTCGCGCTGAAAATCCGCTTCGCGCTGATGGCGGCAGACGCGCAGCCAATAATCCACAGCTTGCACGGGCGATTGCAGATCTTCCGAAGCTTTCAATTCGATCACTACCAGGCGGCCCTGGCGCGTGATGCCAAGCAGATCGAGCACGCCTCTATCGCCTGCTGCTGGCGCGGGAACTTGCGAATAAAAATGGCGCGCATCGAGTTGCGCGTCGAGTTTCGCGGGATCTTCCAGCACGATGGATTCCAGCCAACGTTCTGCGGCGCCGCGATACAGCGTATCGTTCGTGTCGCTGGTGAGCGGGCTGCGGTGCAGATCGAGTTTGTGCAGCAGGCGCTCGAGGGCGCGCTCATTTGCGGTGGTGGGCTGCTCGGTGGAATTTCCCAAGCCGAAAAACACTCCTTGTTTCGTCCAGCGCGCGAATTGCATGCCGTGAAATGCCAACGCGACTTCGTTCGCGCCGGCAGGCACGCGGCATTGAATGGCGTGGGCGTTGGCGGGCAAGATGGCGCGGATGCGCGCGATTGTTGCGCTGGCGCCGTGCAGCGCGGATTCAATCTGGTCGCGCGGGACGAGCCAACTTTCCAAATTTCCGGCGTCGGCGGGATCAATTTTTTGCATCGCGGAGTCCGGGTCGCGCATTTCGTAGATTTCGGCGCGCGTGGATGCGGGAAGCGCGAGGAGGCGTTCGCGCAGGCGCTGGCTGGTGCCCTGCGGCACGAAAAGCCGCAGGCCTTCGATGGCGCGGCGCTCGGCGCGCGCGCGGGTCCAGTCCAGCCACAATATTCCAAACGCGAGAATATTTTCGATAGTGGCGGAGTCTTCGCTGGGCGCAGCGGCCAGCAACGCCCAGGCGTGCGAACCTTCGTGCATGATGCCGCGAACGTAGGAGCCAGAGAAGGAATTTTCCAGGTCGGGCGCCGCGGTGAGCGAATCCACTACAGCATCGGGAAATTTTTCGGCGAGGATGCGCGTGAAGCGGGCTCGGAATTGTTCGCGGGCGATGCGCCCGGCGGCGCGCGGAGAATCGGTGAGCAGAAATTCCGGGCGCCCAGGCTTGGCACGGCCGAAGCGTTGCACTTCCAGGACGATGCGGTCGCCGGCGGATTCTTTTACGCGCAGAATGCGGCGGGTGAGATTGCGCTCCTCGGACCAGAGATGCACCAGGGGGTTTTTGTGTTCGACGCGGAGTTCGAAGTGCAGCGTGGCGAGTTCCGCGAGCCATTCGCCGTCTTCGCGAACTTCCACGCTGCCGCGTCAAGAAACGCCGCGCGGCCATCGCAAGCTATTGCAGGTTTAGGCCAGTGACACGTATGGAAGGATACTCTTGATTCCATTCGGCGGGAACATGTTCGAGAGTGACTTGGAAATCGCGGCTCAGGCCGGCGTTCAGCGGCGCATCGCCCTGCGGCGCGATCACAAATTGCGAATCGCGCAGGATTACTTGATTCATCGCATTGTGAAATTCCACGGTGACTTCCATGGCGCGGATGTTGCGGTCGCCGTCATTGGACATCATTCCGGTTACGTAGGTGAATTCCTGCTTGATCATGTTGGTGGAGCGCGACATGTGCAGATCGCTGAAATGGACGCGCTCGGCGTAGGCTTGCTCGGCTGCGCCGAAAGGAAGCTTTACAGCTGTAGCGGCCGTGTGCGAGCTGAAGACGCGTGTGAGCAGGTAAAATCCGCCGAATAGCAGCGCCACGACTACAAGTCCGGCCAGGAATGCGACTGGAAAGCGCCGGCGCTCTGCCCTGTAGGAACTTTCGCCCGGTTCCATGGATTCCTCGCGGCCCTCAGCGGCCGAACGCCAAGCGCTGGATGAGCGGCTCGGGCAAGCCGCCTGCGCCCATGCGTTTCTGCACGGTTTCGATATCGTAGGGGACGCGCCAGAACTCGATGGACTTCTTGGCGAGGTCGGCGATGACGAATGCGGCGCGCGTGTCTCCATCGCGCGGCTGGCCGATCGAGCCGGGATTGACCAGGTAGGTGGTGCCGTCTTCGATGGCCAAGGTGGAGAAATGGCTTCCGGCGGCGGGTTTGAAATGCAGCACGCCGACTTGATCGTCGCGCAGAGTGAAACCGCCTTGCAGGTGCGTGTGCCCGAAGAATGTGATTTGCGCGGGGGCGTCGAGCAGGCTGTCGAGCGCCTGGGCCGGCGCGAAAACATACTCGTCTTCATCGCGAAAGGCGCCGTGAACCATTACGAAACCATTTTCTCTGAGCGGGCCGGTGGGAAGCTGCTCGAGCCATTCGCGATTTTCGGGGCGGAGTTGGTCGCGAGTCCAGAGAGCGACCGCGCGGGCGACGGGATTGAAATCGTCGGCGTTGGCCAGGCCGGAGCCGGCTTTATCATGATTGCCGCGAATGGTGAGCGCGCCGATTTCGCGGATGCGATCGACTACTTCGTTGGGATCGGGGCCGTAGCCGACGACGTCGCCGAGACAGATTACTTTGTCCCAGTGGCCTTTCGCGGCGGCGAGGGCGGCGTCGAGAGCGGTTAGGTTGGCGTGGATATCGCTGAGAATCAGATAGCGCATGCAACTGCCTCAGAGGCAGGATGAGAATTATAGACGAAGAGTGGATTGGTTGCACGAAATCGCGCGTGGGGAAGATCGGGGCACCGGTGAGCGATTGGATCGGTGGGAGTTCAGCGGATGAGCATGCAATCGCCGTAGCTGTAGAAGCGGTATTCAGCTGCTACGGCGTGGCGATAGGCGCGCAGGATGTTTTCTTGGCCGGCGAGGGTGGCGACGAGGGCGAGGAGGCTGGATTGCGGGAGATGGAAATTGGTGAGGAGCTGATTTACTACGCGCAGAGGCTTGCCAGGGTAGAGGAAAATCGCAGCTGTGGATTTTCCGGGGGTTAGGGCGTTGCTGCCGGTGCGCTGGGCGGCTTTTTCGGCGGCGTCTTCCAGGGCGCGGACTACTGTCGTACCGACGGCGAGGATTGGTCGCTTTTCTTTTTGCGCTTGCACGATAGCTTGCGCGGTGGCTTCGGAAATTTCGTAAGATTCGACGTGGATTTTGTGGTCTTCGAGGCGTTGCGTGCGGACTGGCTCGAAAGTGCCTAGTCCGACGTCGAGCGTTATTTCGGCGATTGCGATATTTCGCGCACGGATGCGCTGCAGAATTTCGGGCGTGAAATGCAGGCCGGCGGTGGGCGCGGCTACTGCGCTTCCTTGCCTCGCATAGATGGTCTGATAGCGTTCACGGTCCGCGGGTTCGTCGGAGCGCTTGATGTAGGGCGGCAGGGGGATGTGGCCTAGCCTCGCGAGCGCTTCGTGGAACCCGGTTTTCGAAGTGAAGCGCAAGACGCGCAGGCCGTAATCGCCGCGGCCTTCGGCTACGGCTTCTAGTTCTCCTTCAGCAAAGATAATTTTTTCGCCGACCGTGATTTTTCTGCCGGGGCGGACTAGAGTCTCCCAGGTGTCGAGTGAGAGTTGGCGGACGAGCAGGACTTCGATCGGCGCTTGCAGGTGTTCGTGTCGTGTGGGGTTGTGGACGCCGGGAGGCTCGGCGTGGATTCCGACGCGGCGGCCGAACAGGCGCGCGGGTAGGACGCGGGCGTTGTTGAGTACGATTAGTTCATCGCCGCGCAGCAGGTCGGGAAATTCGCGGAAGTGGCGGTCGTCCCACGCGCCGGTGGTTTTATCGAGCAGCAGCATGCGCGAGGCGTCCCGCGCGGAGAGCGGGCGCTGTGCGATGCGCTCGGGCGGCAAGTCGAAATTTAGTTCGTCGAGGTTCATACTAACGCGTGCCGGAATCATTGTAGCGAATCAGCGGTGCAATCCTCGAACGTCTGGCGGGAAACGTGGCGGAAGGTTCGGTGGTAATCAGCACGAAGGGAGTGGAGCGGCTGCGTTCCGGGCATCCGTGGGTTTATCGCAGCGACGTGCGTTCGGCGCAGGCTGAAGCTGGGGCGATCGTGCGCGTGATGGATGAACGCGGGCGATTTCACGGGCGCGCATTTTACAGCGACAAATCGCAGATCGCCGTGCGTTTGCTGACGCGCGAAAATGTGCCGGTGGACCGGGAGTTTTTCGCGCAGCGGCTGCGGCGGGCTGCGGCCTATCGCGAGACGGTGGTAGAAAACACGGACGCGTACCGCCTGGTGCATGGCGAAGCGGACTTGCTGCCTTCGATCGTGATTGATCGCTATGGCGATTACCTGGTGGTGCAGACATTGAGCCAGGCGTCGGAGCGGCAGAAGGATTTGATTGTGGAGATCCTGGTGGAACAATTTTCGCCGCAGGGGATTTTGGAGCGCAACGATCCGAAAGTGCGTTTGCTGGAAGGCCTGCCGCAGAGCGTGAGCGTGTTGCATGGCGAGGTGCCGGCGGAAATTCTGGCGAAGGAAAATGGGATCACGTTCGTGTATGACCTGGCCAAGGGACAGAAGACCGGGTCGTTCCTGGACCAGCGCGAAAATCACTGGGCAGCGCGGCGATATGCATCCGGCGAAGTGCTGGACTGCTTCAGCTATCAGGGAGGGTTTGCGCTGACGATTGCGGATGAGTGCGAACACGTAGAAGCGGTGGACATGGGAGCGGCGGCGCTGCAGATCGCGCGGCGAAATCAGGAACTGAACGGGATTGTGAACGTGACTTTCCGCGAAGGGAACACTTTTGATCTGTTGAAGGAGTATGACGAAGTGGGGCGGCGGTTTCAGATGGTCATTCTGGATCCTCCGGCGTTTGCGAAAAACCGCGATAGCCTGGCGGCGGCCGAGCGCGGGTATAAAGAGATCAATCTGCGGGCGCTCAAGATTCTGGCGCCGGGAGGGTATCTGGTTACGTGTTCGTGCTCCTACCACTTGAGCGAGCCGCTCTTCCTGCAGCTGATCGCGGAGGCCGCGAACGACGCGAAAAAGAATGTGGTAGTCGTCGAGCGCAGGACGCAGGCGCAGGACCACCCGATCTTGCTGACGATGCCGGAGACGCACTATCTTAAGGCACTAATTCTAAAGGTATTAGAGTAACGTTGATGCTGTATGTATTTAATATTAAAGGACATAACAAATACTTGACAATAACACGCGCATATTTTATTATCTGCTACAGCTAACATACTGAAAAACCGCGATCGGACGGTGCTTGGCACTGGGTATCCACCGCCCTTCGGTTCGCGTCAAACACTGAGAAGGTTACATCATGCTGAATTTTGACAAATTGACCGTGAAGGCCCAACAGGCGCTGCAAGCGGCGCAGGAAATGGGCGGGCGCGAGGGCCAGCAACAGATCGAGCCATTGCATTTGCTATGGGCGTTGCTGGCGCAGGGCGACGGCGTGGTCCCGCCGCTGCTGGAGAAGCTCGGGGTGTCGCCGACGCAGCTTGCTGGCGAAGTGGAAAAGCAAATCGCGCGGCTGCCGAAAGTTTCCGGCGTTTCGCAGCAGTATCTGGCTCCTGCGACCAACAAGATTTTGGAGACTGCGTTCGACGAGGCGCAGCGATTGAAGGACGAGTACGTTTCGACCGAGCACATCTTGCTCGCGATCTCTGCGGCGGAAAAAGATCCCGCAGGCCAGATCCTGAAACGCGCCGGCGCGAGCCATGAGGCGATTCTGCAAGCGATGGCCACGATTCGCGGCAGCCATCGCGTGACTTCGCAGAATCCGGAATCCACCTATCGCGCGCTGGAGCAGTACGGGCGCGACCTGACGGACCTGGCGCGGCGCGGCAAACTGGATCCGGTAATCGGGCGTGACGAAGAGATCCGGCGGGTGATGCAGATTCTGGCGCGGCGCACGAAAAATAATCCGGTGCTGATTGGCGAGCCGGGCGTGGGCAAGACGGCGATTGTCGAGGGACTCGCGAGCCGCATCGTTGCTGGCGATGTGCCTGAAGTGCTGAAGCCGAAGAGGATCGTGTCGCTGGATCTTTCGGCGCTGGTGGCGGGCGCGAAATACCGCGGCGAATTTGAAGACCGTCTGAAAGCGGTGCTGAAAGAAGTCACCGAGTCCGACGGGCAAATCATTCTGTTCATTGACGAGCTGCACACGCTGGTGGGCGCGGGCGCGGCGGAAGGTTCGATGGACGCTTCCAACATGCTGAAGCCGGCGCTGGCGCGCGGCGAACTGCGGGCCATCGGCGCGACCACGCTGAACGAATTCCGCAAGTACATCGAAAAGGACCCGGCATTGGAACGGCGTTTTCAGCCCGTGTACGTGGGCGAACCTTCGGTGGAAGACACCATCGCGATTCTGCGCGGGTTGAAGGAACGCTACGAAGTGCATCACGGCGTGCGCATCAAGGATGCGGCGATTGTGGCGGCGGCGATGCTTTCGCAGCGGTATATCACCGACCGTTTTCTGCCGGATAAAGCGATTGACTTGGTGGACGAAGCGGCCGCGGGGCTGCGCATGGAGATTGATTCCCTGCCCCAGGAAATTGATGTGATCGAGCGGCGCATCATGCAGCTGGAAATCGAGCGGCAGGCGCTGCGCAAGGAGTCGGACGCACATTCGCGCGAGCGCGTCAAGCAAGTGGAGAAAGAGCTGAGCACGCTGCGCGAGCAATCGAATGCGCTGAAGGGGCGTTGGCAGACGGAGAAGGACGCGATTGCGCGCATCCGCAAGCAGAAGGAAGAAATTGACCGGTTGAAGACGGAAGAACAGCGCTTCGAGCGTGCCGGCGATCTTTCGAAGGTGGCGGAAATCCGTTACGGCAAGCTGGCCGTGGCCGAGAAGGAATTGCAGGCCGCGCAGAACAAGCTGGCGGAGCTGCAAAAAGATCACCCGATGCTGAAAGAAGAAGTCGGCGAAGAAGAGATTGCGAAAATTGTGGCCAAGTGGACGGGAATTCCCGCGGGCCGGCTGCTGGAGGGTGAAGTTCAGAAGCTGGTGCACATGGAAGAGCGGCTGCGCGAGCGCGTGGTGGGCCAGGACGTGGCGCTGCTGAGCGTGGCCAACGCGATTCGGCGCAGCCGATCCGGCTTGAGCGATCCGAACCGGCCGATTGGTTCCTTCCTGTTCCTGGGACCGACCGGCGTGGGCAAGACGGAGCTGGCGCGGGCGGTGGCGGAATTTTTGTTCGATGATGAACGCGCGATTGTGCGGCTGGACATGTCCGAATACATGGAGAAACATTCCGTGTCGCGGATGATTGGCGCGCCTCCGGGCTACGTGGGCTACGACGAGGGCGGACAGTTGACCGAGCAAGTGCGGCGGCGGCCCTATTCCGTGGTGCTGCTGGACGAAATCGAGAAGGCGCATCCGGACGTGTACAACGTCCTGTTGCAGATACTGGATGATGGGAGGCTGACGGACGGCCAAGGCCGCACCGTGGATTTTCGCAACACGGTGATCATCATGACTTCGAACGTGGGTTCGTCCGCGATTTTCGATTTGATGGAAAAGGATCCGAAGAAGGCGCGTGAGCAGGCCATGGCGGCGCTGCGGGAAATTTTCCGTCCGGAATTCTTGAACCGGATTGATGATATCGTGCTGTTCCAACCGCTGGGGAAGGATCAGATCGAGCACATCATTGACTTGCAGATGCAGCACCTGGTGAAGCGGCTCGCCGAACGGAAGATTACGTTGCACTTGACGGCGGCGGCGAAGACTCTGCTGTTTGCTGAAGGTTACGACCCGGCGTACGGAGCGCGACCGATGAAGCGGGCGATTCAGCGGCTGATACAGGATCCGCTGGCGCTGAAGATTCTCGATGGCGAAGTGCATCCTGGCGACGATGTGAACGTGGACGTAGATGCGAAGAGCGGCGAGATGAAGTTCACGCGGAAGGCCGCGAAGGCAGGCGCCGCCTGATTGGATTTATCGGGCGCCAAGGCTGAATAACATGAAAATCTTCAAGACTGCGTTTTTGCTGACTGCTTTGACGCTGCTGTTGCTGTTTATCGGCGAGGCATTCGGCGGATCAAACGGCATGACCATCGCGCTGGTGTTTGCGGTGCTGATGAATGGCGGAGCGTACTTCTTCTCGGACAAGATTGCGCTGAAATCCAGCGGCGCGGTGCCGATCAGCCGCGAAGAGTCGCCGCGACTGTACGCGGTGATGGAGCGTCTGGCGGCTAAGGCGAATTTGCCGATGCCTAAGCTGTTCATGATTCCGCAGGCGGCGCCGAACGCCTTTGCTACGGGGCGCAATCCCAGCCACGCGTCGGTGGCGGTGACGCAGGGGCTAATGGAAATCATGAATGATGACGAGCTGGAAGGCGTGATCGCGCACGAGCTTTCGCACGTGCGCAATTACGACATTCTGACTTCGTCGATTGCCGCGACGCTGGCCGGCGCAATTACCTGGATCGGTCATATGGGCCGCTGGGGAATCATGCTGGGCGGGATTGGCGGAGGCGGCGGACGCAATCGTGGCGGGGGGCTGGGGGCGCTGTTGATGGTGATACTGGCGCCGATTGGGGCGCTTCTGTTGCAGCTGGGGATTTCGCGGCAGCGGGAGTATCAGGCGGACGCTTCCGGCGTGCAGATGATTGGACATGCGAACGGATTGATCAGCGCATTGGAAAAATTGGGTGCGTACAACAAAAAGATTCCGATGAATGTGCCGCCTTCGACATCGGCTTTGATGATCGTGCAGCCGCTTTCGGCTGGAGGAGTGTTGTCGGGATTGTTTAGCACGCATCCGCCGCTTTCGGATCGGATTGCGGAGTTGCGGAATATGACGATTACGCGGACGTAGCTGTTCGTCGTCTAACCCCCCGCCCTTCAAAAATCGAAGGGCGGGCACTCCCTCGCAGTGATTCCTCGCAGTGCTTAAAGCCATGGGCTAGTACTTTCGCGACGTTTGACTATGCGGTAGTGCCTGTGTTCTTCCACCACGCAGAAATGTTACTGGCACGTAAAATTTGCAGGGGCGAAAGCCTGCTAAGCGCCTCCTACCCGGCCTACGGATTAACATAACACCTTTATTGTCATATGCTTACAGACTCGCAGCGCGCCGTCCCACTTTGGTTCTTGGCTTGCACCTCCCTAGCCCGCAAGGGATTCTCGGAGGAGCGAAAAACATGAGTGACGAACGACAGGACGTAGTGATCGCAGACGAAGCCACCGCGCCGCGCTGGGTGGGAATCGTTGTGGTTGCTCTCGCGGTAGTCTCACTGGTAGCACTGGGTGCAGGCTGGACCGCGTCCACGCGCTCGAAGCAACTCGAGCAATCTTTGTCCGCACAGGTGCAACAATCCAAGCAGAACGACGACGTGATCAGTCAGCGCCTCGCGAAAGCGGAAGACACCAACGCGCAGCTCGAAGGCGAGTTGAGCGTGGTGACCGACAAGATGAAGTTGACCGAAGGCGAGCTGACCAAAGCACGCTCGCAGGCCAAGAAGATCAAGGAAGACGACGCCAAGGAATTGGCGGAGATGCAGAACCAGACGAACGCGCAGCTCGCGACGAAGGCGAGCGTTGATGACGTAAACAAAATCGGCACGGACGTCACGGGCGTGAAGACCGACCTCGACACCACCAAGAACAATTTGCAGATGGCCCGGGGCGAGTTTGGCACGCTGATCGCGCGCAACCACGACGAAGTGGAAGAACTTCGCCGCTTGGGCGAGCGCGATTACTACGAGTTCACGATTGATAAGAAGAACTCGCGCGAGAAAGTGGGCAATCTGATGGTGGAACTGCACACTACGAACCTGAAGAAGAGCCAGTACGGCGTCACGATTTTTGTAGACGACCAGCGCCACGACAAGAAGAGCCTGACGGCGAACGAGCCGTTGTACTTCTTCCAAACTGGCGCACGCGCTCCCTTGGAGTTCGTGGTGAACCAGGTAGGCAAGGATAAGATCACCGGATACCTGAGCGTGCCGAAGGCGAACTCGACGCACGCGCAGGCTGCTACTTCCGGCGGCAACTAACTCCATACGATGGAACGAGCAGCACCTTGGCGGGGCTGGCTCGATTCACCGCAGCGAAAAGAGGGCGCTCCCACGGGCGCCCTCTTTTTTTGTTTATTCGGCTTTTTTCAACGCGCGGTTCTTGCGGCTCAGGAATTTCTTAGCCAGGGCGGGCAGCTTCTCGTGCGGCAGTTTGCCTTGCTCGTACAGCTTCACTTTGGCCTTCGCGGTCTTGCGGCGGCGGCGCTGGCGTTTCTGAGCTACGTATCTCTTGTCGTAAGACATCCAATTCCTCCCAATAAGTTGCGCCCCTTGATTGTAGCGGACTAGGAAAAGGATGCAAGGCTGGGCGCTGATTTTCGGGCTGAGTTCAAGTAGCATGGACGAGCTATGACGGCTACCGCAATCTATGCAGGACGCATCCTTACACCGCAAGAAGAACTGCTGAACAACGTGATCGTGGTCGAAGGCGGGCGCATCACCGGCATCGGGCATCGCGACGAAGTGCACATTCCGCCGGGCGCGAAAGATTACGTGGCGGCGGAGATGACCGTCGTTCCCGGGTTTGTGGACGTGCACATTCACGGAGCTGGCGGGCACGACGTGATGGAAGCGACTCCGCAGGCGTTGGACGCGATCACTTCCACGGTGGCGCGGTTTGGGACCACTTCTATCGTCGCGACTACTGTTACCGCGTCGGTCGATGAGACGTGCCGTAGTTTGGAAGGCATCGCGCAGTATGTGCGCAGCCATGAGAAGACCGAAGAGAACGCGCGGGCTGCGGCAGAGATCGTGGGCGTGCACTTGGAGGGGCCGTTCATCAATAAGCTGCGGCGCGGGGTGCATCCGCCGGAGTCCATTGCGCTGCCTTCGATAGACGTGCTGGAACAATTTCGAGCTGCTGCGGATGGATTGGTCAAGATTGTGACGGTGGCGCCGGAGATTCCAGGCGCTTTGCAATTGATTGCTCGGGCGGTGGCGGATGGGTTGGTGGTTGCGGTGGGACACACGGACGCGGATTACGACCAGGCGCGCGCTGCGTTCAAGGCTGGGGCGCGGCACGCGGTGCACGTTTACAACGCCATGCGGCCGTTTACCCATCGCGATCCCGGTGTGATCAGCGCGATTATGACTGACACGGACATAACCGCTGAAATCATCGCCGATGGCGTGCACGTGGCGGCGCCGGCGATTCAAGTGCTGCTCGGAACCAAGGGATTCGATACGGTGCTGCTGGTGAGCGACGGGACTGCTGCGACGGGAATGCGCGACGGGAATTATCGCCTGGGGAATTTTGAAGTCACGGTGAAGGGCGGCGTGGTGCGGAACTCCGAAGGCAAATTGGCTGGCAGCACGCTTACGCTGGATCGCGCCCTGCGTTACATGGTGGAAGTGGGCGTGCCCTTTGTGGACGCTTTGCGCATGGCGACGATTTTGCCGGCGCGGCGCCTGGGACTCGCGGGGAAAAAGGGAATTTTGGCGATTGGCAGCGACGCGGACTTGGTGATTTTGACGCCGGATCTGCATGTGGCTGGAGTGATGACGCGCGGCGTGGGGTTGTTGTAGCATCGCGAACGTGTACCGCTCACCTCTTCACTCGCCCAGAGAATTTGTTAGTGACCTCGACGGCTCCTGACTTCACGCAATATGGTTTCCCTTACCCTGGCAGTCTGATTCAGGCTTTCATCGGCGGTTCTCAACTGCACGGGGCCAAAGTAGATGGAACGGAGGACACCGATTGGTGTGGTGTCTTTATCGAACCTCCTGACAAGATGATTGGGCTGGAGCGCGATGAACACTTCGTGTTTACCACCGGAGGCAAGGAAGGCGGCAACGGCCCGCAGGACGTGGACGTGTGTCTCTATTCACTGCGGCAGTGGGCCGGCATGGCGGCTAAGGGAAATCCCTCAGCGCTCCACTTCGTTTTTGCCGCCGAAGAGTTTTCCACGAAGTGGTGGCAAACAATTCGTGAGGCTCGAAACGTCTTTGCGTCCAGGCAGCACCACACTCCCTTCATAAAATTCGCCGACGATCAAATGGATCGCCTGCTCGGCCGCAAGGGACAGAAGAATATTCATCGCGCTGCATGGGAAGAAGCGCACGGATACGACACGAAATACGCGATGCACGTGATTCGCCTGTTCCTCGAGGCGAAGGAATACATGGAGACTGGAAAGATTACTTTGTCGAATCCGCGAGTCAGCCTACTCGTCGAGATTCGGCGCGGAAAGTATAAGCTTAGCGAAATCGAAGCGATGGGGAAGGAACTTCAGGCCGAGACGTATTCCGCGCAACAGAAATCGCCGCTGCCGCATGCCGTAAATCACGAGGCGGTGACACAGCTGATCACCGCGGTGTATCTCGATTTCTGGAACTCCAAGAAGTCGTGACCGCGACTTATTTGTTCAGAGGGATTTTCAGTTCTTCGGCGAATTTATAGGGATCGAACGGGCTTAGCGAGAAGTAGCGGCCTTCGATGCCGATCATCGGCACTTTGCGCTTGCCATTATTGATCTGCAGCACGATGGCTTCGGCGGCGGCGTCATCGTCAATATTGACTTCGCGATATGAAATGCCGCGGTCGCGCAGAAAGCTTTTGGCCCGGCGGCAATCGCAGCACCAGGAGGTCGAATACACGGTAATGTCTGACATACGCCCCTTCTACTCTTGCCCTTCTACTACATTTGTACCATAGCTATCAGATGCAGCCGCGAGTCTGCGGATTCGACGATATCCAAAAGTAAACAAGGCACATAGGGGCTAGGCAGCCTGATGCTCCACGGCTCTGCTGGAAGCGCCCGCACCACCCGAACCTGACCCGGCTTTGGTGGCGGCTTGCAGGCGAGCGGTGGCGCGTTCGATTGCAGCATTCGCGCGGTCCCAATCGGCTTCGGTGGAACCGGCCTTCGGCGTGTCGGACTTGGCGCGTTCTAGAGCGGCGGTGGCGCGCGCAACGTCAATTTCTTCGGCACGCTCGGAAATTTCCGCTAGCACGATCACGCGATCCGGCAGTACTTCGGCGAATCCGTACATCACAGTGAGGTACCGAGTTTCGCCGCCCTTGTGGTAGGTGAGGATTCCGACGCCTAGCTCGGTGATCAGCGGCGCGTGGCCTGGCAGAATGCCCAGGTAGCCGTCTTTCCCCGGCATCTCGAGCGAGTCAACATCCTCGCTGAGAATGTGCCGCTCGGGCGTCACCACTTGCAGCTCGATTTTTTCTGGTAGCGTGGTCATTTATTTTGTTTCGTCTGCGTTGCGTTTGCTGGCGCGAACTATGCCGCTGCGCCTGCCGCCATTTTTTCTGCCTTCTCGCGCACTTCTTCGATGGTGCCCACCATGTAGAACGCTTGCTCGGGCAAATCGTCGTGCTTGCCTTCGACGATTTCCTTGAAACCGCGCACCGTGTCTTCGATCTTCACGTACTTTCCTGCCAAGCCGGTGAACTGTTCGGCGACGAACATCGGCTGCGAGAGGAACTTTTCGATTTTGCGTGCTCGGGTGACGGTTTGCTTGTCGTCGTCCGAAAGTTCTTCGATGCCCAGAATCGCGATGATGTCCTGCAATTCCTTGTAACGCTGCAGAACCGCTTTCACCGAGCGCGCCACGTTGTAATGTTCCTGGCCGACGATGCGCGGATCCAAAATGCGCGAGAAGCTGGCCAGCGGATCTACGGCGGGATAAATGCCGCGCTCGACGATCTGGCGGCTCAGGTTCGTGGTGGCATCCAGGTGCGCGAACGTTGCCGCAGGGGCCGGGTCCGTGTAATCGTCCGCCGGAACGTAAATGGCTTGCACCGAAGTGATCGAGCCATTCTTGGTGGACGTGATGCGCTCCTGGAGTTCGCCGATTTCGGTGTTGAGGTTCGGCTGGTAGCCTACGGCAGAGGGCATGCGTCCGAGCAGCGCGGATACTTCCGAGCCGGCTTGCACGAAGCGGAAAATATTATCAATGAACAGCAGCACGTCGAGTTTTTCTTCGTCGCGGAAATATTCCGCCACCGTGAGGCCGGTTAGTCCCACGCGGAGGCGCGCGCCGGGTGGTTCGGTCATTTGCCCGTAGATCAAAGCGCAGCGCGATTTTTCTGAATTTCCCGGGACGATTACGCCGGATTCCTGCATTTCCAGCCACAGGTCGTTGCCTTCGCGGGTGCGTTCGCCTACGCCGGAGAAAACGGAGACGCCGCCGTGCTTCATGGCGACGTTGTGGATCAGCTCTTGAATCAGCACGGTCTTGCCGACGCCTGCGCCGCCGAACAGGCCGATTTTTCCGCCCTTCAGGTACGGCTCAGTGAGGTCCACGACTTTGATGCCGGTCTCAAACATTTCGAGCGTGGTGGATTGATCTTCGAGCAGCGGCGCCGGGCGGTGAATCGGGTAGCGCTTTTCGTATTTCACGGGGCCGAGATTGTCTACCGGGTCGCCGAGCACATTCAGCACACGGCCGAGAACGCCGCGGCCGACTGGGACGGAGATGGGCTCACCGAGATCGAGCGCTTTCATGCCGCGGACGAGACCTTCAGTGGGTTTCATCGCGACGCAACGCACGCGGCCTTCGCCGAGGTGTTGCGCGACTTCGGCGACGATGTCGAGCGGCTCGGGATTATTGAATCCTTCGCTGGTGATGCGCACCGCATTGTTAATGAAGGGAAGGTGTCCTTCTTCGAATTGGATGTCAACAACTGGGCCGATGACTTCTACGATGTGGCCGGTTTTTAGGTCGTTCGTTGCCATCTAGTGCTCCTCCAGAAACGTGACTCGTGAATCGTGACTTGTGACTCGTGGCCCCTATGATCCGACTATTTTTCGTTTCAACGATCGCCCTAGTGCGTTGATGAGTTGGCCTACGGAATCGCACAGCACGCGGCCCTCTTCAAAACGCGCGCAGCAACATAGCCGAGATCGCGGCTCACAATTAGAAAATAGCGTGTTTCCTCCAGCTCACCTGCCGCTATCTGCAGCGACCGCAAAAGTTCTTTTGTTGTCCGGCGGCCGAAGCCTGCCGCAACATTCGCGGGCACCGAAGCCGCAGCGCGCCGCAACTGAGAAACCATCCCAAATAACTCGGACCTCGGAAAACGAGCCGTCAGTCTGTAAACCAACAGCACCAGCTCATGCGCCCTCTTCCAAGCCGTCAATTCGGTAAAGCTGCTGATTTTCACGATTCACGAATCACAAGTCACGAATCACGACGTCGCCGACGCCGCTCCACTCACGATTTCAATTATTTCCTTGGTGATCGCTGCTTGCCGGATGTTATTCATCCGCAGCGTTAGCTTTTCGATCAGCTCAGAGGCGTTGCGCGTTGCTGCATCCATGGCGGTCATGCGCGCGGCGTGTTCGGCTGCGGCGGATTCGAGCAGGATGCGGAAAATTTCGGCTTCGAGGTAGCGCGGCACGAGGCCTGCGAAAATCTGCTCGACCGGCTGCTCGTAGATGTAATCCACCAGGCGGCCTTGGCCATCAGGGGCCGGTTCTGTGGGCAATGAGCCGCCGGGTCCGGCATGGGCAGCGAGTTCTTCGCCATCAGGCGACTTCTTGATGACTTCCGGATCAACCGGCAGAAGCTTTTCCGCGCGCAGATTCTGCACCATCACGTTTTTGAACTCATTGTAGATCGCGTACACCGCGTCCACTTCGCCGCTGGTGTACAGCTCCGCGACGCGCGCGGCAATTTCCTTGGCTTTCGCGAATTCCACCTTCGAGGAAACGTCGAGGTATTCCGCGACGAATGAATAGCCGCGCTTGCGCAGCGTGTCGCGGCCTTTTTTGCCGACGACGATCAGCTCGAGCTTCTGGGCGTGATGCTCGCGGATGAAGTCCAAGGCGTGGCGCAGCACGTTGGAATTGAAAGCGCCCGCGAGGGCGCGATCGCCGGTCAGAACCATCACCAGAATTTTTTCCTCGGGACGCCGCCGTAGCAGCGAGTGCGCGGGAAATTCCATGCGGGCAGCGGCGGAGCGCAGCACGCGAATAATTTCCTTGGCATAGGGGCGGGCGGCGAAGACGCCTTCCTGCGCGCGCCGCAATTTCGCCGCGGAGACGAACTTCATGGCGCGGGTGATCTGCTGCGTGCTCTTTACAGAGCGAATGCGCCGCCGGTAATCGAGAAGTGTGGGCATTGAACGGGACTAGTTCGCCTGGGCCGCCGCCGCAGGTGCGGTCTTGATGGTGGTCTTGAAGCGCTCTTTGAACGCGTCCAAAGCTTTTTTTGCTTCGGCGCGGTTGGTATCGTCAAAAGCTTTCTTTTCGCGCAGCGATTTCAGCAGGCCGCTGTAATTCGTTTCGATGAACGGATACAGCTCGAGCTCGAAACGGCGGCACTCATTGACCGGGATATCATCGAGATATTTATTGGAAGCAGCGAAAATAATCAGGACCTGATTTTCGACGGAGAGCGGCTGGTACTGATCCTGTTTCAAAATTTCCATCAAGCGCTGGCCACGGGCGAGCTGTTGCTGCGTGGCTTTATCCAGCTGCTCGGTGCCGAATTGCGCGAAGGCCGCGAGGTCGCGATATTGCGCGAGATCCAGGCGCAGAGTGCCGGCAACCTGGCGCATGGCTTTGATTTGCGCGTTGCCGCCGACGCGGCTGACGGAAATGCCGGCGTTCACGGCGGGGCGGATGCCGCTGTTGAACAGGTCGGCTTCCAGGAATATCTGGCCATCAGTAATGGAAATCACATTCGTCGGAATGTATGCGGAAATGTCGCCGGCCTGCGTTTCGATTACCGGCAGAGCGGTCAGGGAACCCGCGCCGAGTTGGTCGTTCAGTTTCGCGGCGCGCTCGAGCAAGCGCGAATGCAGGAAGAAAACGTCTCCCGGGAAAGCTTCGCGGCCGGGTGGACGCCGCAGCAAGAGCGAAATTTCGCGGTAGGACTGCGCGTGCTTGGAAAGATCGTCGTAGAAACAGATGGCGTGACGCTTGGTGTCGCGGAAATATTCGCCGATAGCGCAAGCGGCGAATGGCGCGATGTATTGCATGGACGCGGCTTCGGACGCGGTGGCCGCGACGACAATGCTGTGCTCCATCGCGCCGTAGTCGGTAAGTGTCTTGATGACCTGCGCGACCGTGGAGCGTTTCTGGCCGATGGCGCAGTAGATGCAGATCATGTCGCCGCCGCGCTGATTCAAGATCGTGTCAATGATGATCGCGGTCTTGCCGATTTGGCGGTCGCCGATGATCAGCTCGCGCTGGCCGCGGCCGATGGGAATCATGGCGTCAATGGATTTGATGCCGGTCTGAATGGGCTCGCGCACGGGCTGGCGATCGATCACGCCGGGAGCGAGGCGTTCGAGCGGATTGCGCTGCGACGATTGAATGGGACCTTTATCGTCAATGGGATTGCCGAGCGCGTCCACCACGCGGCCAATCATTCCATCGCCCACCGGCACGGACATGATTTTCCCCGTGCGCTTGACGGTGTCGCCTTCCTTGATTTCAGTGTAATCGCCGAGGAGCACGGCGCCGACTTGATCTTCTTCGAGGTTCAGCGCGATGCCGAAGACGTCGTGCGGAAACTCGATCATTTCGCCGGCCATGCACTTGTCCAGGCCGTGGATGCGCGCGATGCCGTCGCCGACGGAGATGACGGTGCCGACTTCCTCCACCGCGAGGGTTTGCTGATAATTTTCGATCTGCTCGCGCAGGATCTTGGTTATTTCGTCCGCTTTGATGTTGGCCATCCTGACTCCTGTTTTCTAGTGACCGCGTAACGCCGGCGCTATAACGCGCGGTATGGCGTCGTGTTTTTATTCAGTTTCCAGCTGTTCGCGCAAGCGGTTCAACTGCTCGCGCACCGAGCCGTCGTAAACCGTGGAACCGACGCGAACGACGGCGCCGCCAAGCAGATTTTTATCTTCGGCGAAGCGCGCTTCGATCTTTTTTCCGGTGCGGCGCTGCAGCACGGCGAGCAAATCTTTTTTCTCCGCGTCGCTCAGCGCGCGCGCGGTCGTGACTTCGGCTTCAGCGATGCCCAGTCGTTTATTCAGCTCCGTGCTGAACACCGGCAAAATCTCTTGAAGCAGATGCGTGCGGCGGTGATCCACGATCAGGCAGATGAAATTGCGCACCGCATCGTTCAGGCCCATTTTCGCGGCAATCGCGGTAATGATTTTATTTTTCACCGCGCCATCCACTGCGGGACTTTCAAGAGCGTTGCGCAGATCGGCCGAAGCAAGAAACGTTTCGACGAACGCCGCAAGGTCCTTACGGATTACTTCGCCGGACTTGCGCTCCAGCGCCACGTCGGCCAGCGCCGCGGCGTAACGTTCGGCTACCGCGCTCAATTGACGCTCCCTTCCAGCTCCGCGATGAAAGTGCGAATCAACGCGGCTTCGGATTTGGGCGCGAGTTCCTGTTTTAACAAAACTTCGGCGCGTTCGACCGCCAGGCGTGCGCCCAGCACCTTCAATTCGATGCGCGCGGTGCGGGCCGCCGCTTCGATTTCGGCGCGGGCGGCCAGTTCGATTTTCTCGGCTTCAGCGCGGCCCATGTCGCGCAGGCGCTGCGCTTCGGCTTCGGCGTCGCGCTTGGCGTCCACGCGTAATTGCTCAATCTCGCGCTCTAGGCCTTCGAGCTTGGTTTTGATTTCCCGGCGCTGGCGCTCGGCGGCCTCGCGGGCGCGCGCGCCTTCCGCGATTTTCCGGGAAATTTCATCGGCATTCGCGCGAAAAGCCGGTGCGGCATACTTCACGATGCAGTAAGCGATGGCGCCAAATACCAGCGCAAAATTCAGCCAGCGAAAAATCCAGCCGGTAGTGGAATCCGCCGGAGAATCTTCGTGCTCTTGCGCGAAGACCGGGACGGCGGCCAGCGCGAAGAAAATCGCGAGGAAACCGAGAGCGCGACCTGCGGACTTCATGTGCTGAGTGAGCCGGAACATCATTGGCGCGCACCACCGGGCGAAGGACTCGCGCCTTCGAGAATGCTTTTCGCAATGGCACCGGCCAGTTCAGGGGTTTGGCGTTCGACTTCCTTGCGTGCGTCTACCAGCTCAGCTTCGATTCTCTTCTTGGCCTCGTCCACTTCCTTGCGCGCCAGGGAGCGTTGCGCTTTCAGATTCTTGGCGCGCTCTTCGAGTACAGCCTGACGGGCCGCTTCCTGCTCCAGGTAAATTTCGCCCTGCGCTTTGCGCAGAGCCGCATTGTAATTTTCCAGATCCTGGCGCGCCGCGGCTTCCACGGCCGCAGCTTCGGCGCGCGCGCCTTCGATTTTCGCGCTGCGCTCCGCCATGGCTTTCTGGATGGGCGTGAAAAAAACCCAGCGCATGAAAACATAAAATAGGAAAACGATGATGACCGTGGGCACAGCTTGAAGAAACAGGTCACCGAGCTGGCGAAGGATTTCCATCGTTAGGAAAGCGAACGAATACTTTTGCCCCGTTCTTCTATTTGCACTGTTGCCCGGAAATGCGACCAACCGCTCCGGGACACACTTCTAGGCTCAAGCAAAGGCCGCGATTATCGCATCGAGTCCCGCTCCCGTCAACGCTTTACGGCCCTTTTTACGCGAAGGAAGCGACGCGCGGTATGCACTATTCTACTTCGGTGGAGTGCCGTTACGCCAGCCGCAGGTGCGAATTCGACGGCCGGTTAGCGCGGGGCGAGCGGGTTATGAGGGTGTTCAAAAGATTGCTTGCGCGTTACCACGAACCACAATTGGATGCCGATCCACGGCAGGGAGAAAACCAGGCTGAACCACAGTGGAAACTGGAGCTGCGTTGGCGGCAGGCCGAGTGAACCTTGCATCGCGGTCATGGCTTCTACGTAGCGTGCTTGGGCGCCAGGAAGGATTACGGAAATGACGGAATTGAAAATTGCGAAATTAAAATAATAGATGGCGAGGTCGCGGCCCCACATTTCCATCTTCAGCAGGCCGTAAGCCATCAGGAGTTGCACCGACATGTAACCGACAACGATGAGCGAAGCTTTTCCTCCAGTAAAGAAGAAGCCCAGAAACGTGAGAGGCAGGTGCAGGATATTGAGAACCGGAAACGTGCAGGCGCCCACCAGCGCGAGGTACGCAATGATGGTGATGCTTACCGGCCGTTTCGGCGAGCCGGGAACTTCTGTTGGCGCGAGTACGGCGGGCGTCCAATTGGAAGACGGCGTTGCTGCGGCGCCGCGGAATATTTCTCTTATCGGCCGCGTGTTGAAGAAATACAGCCACCAGCCGCCTAGCAGCGCGAGCAACCCGTAGAAAATCGCCATCCCGACGCGTACCGCGGTCATCAGGTGTTCGAGCGGTATGGTGGAATCGCCGGGTGGGATGGCGGATGCCGGAGGAATCGGCAGGGGCATCACCAGCATCATGAGCAGGCCCGGCACAGCCATCACCAGAAGCAGGCCACTGAAAACGATGACGGAAATTCTGGCCCATTCGCGGAGCTGCAGCAGGCTGATGCCGGTGGCGATGCCCCACGCCGCAAAGCCCAGCATAAAAATGGACATTATCAGGCCCGCGCCGCGCGTGAATGCAGGCGTGGATTCTGCGACGGGCAGCACGGCGAAGGCGAAGATCATGAGCGCGCCGGAGAGCAGCGCGAGGCCTGAGCCGATGAAGACTGCTACTGCCGCTATCGTCACAGCTGCCGGGCGCCTCATCGTTTCTCTCTGGCCTCTCTTGCGACGCGTGCTGTTTCTTTTCGTGGAGTATATACCACGGCGTGCGGCGGCTGGCGGCTGTGTGAGGCGGCTCTCGGCTTGATTAGATTAGTACGCGTAGGCCTGCAGGAGCGCGAAAACCACCACGCCAGTGACAGAGACGTACAACCAGATGGGAAACGTGTAACGCGCGAGGCGTTTGTGCTGCGGGAACCGGCCGCTGAGCGAGAAGAAGAAAGTGATGAGCACCAGAGGCAGCGCCACCACCGAAAGAATAATGTGGCTGGCGAGAATCGAGAGGTAGATGGCGCGAATCGTCGCGTGGCCTGCGGGAAACCGCGTGTCGCCATGCAGCGCATGGTTGACGATATAGCTCACCAGGAAGAGCGACGAAAAACCGAACGCCAGCAGCATGCTAGCGCGATGGGATTTGCGGTCACGTTTTTTGATGAAGTAGAGGCCCGTGCAAAGGGCGATGGCGCTGAGTCCGTTCAGCACGGCATTCAACGCGGGAAGGAAAACAAATCTGCCTGCAAATTGCGCGGGGGCGTGGTGCAGATAGAGCAGCCAGAGCAGAAACGATACCGCTGCGGCACTTACGACAAAGATCGAGCCGAGTACCGCGCGTTGGTTGCTCTGGGGCTGCGTCTGGTCCATGGAACTTCGTACGATACTACAAATTTTCACGCGGGACATCGGTACATATTCGAGAAAGTGGAGGCAAAAACCCCACCGTTCAGAAACCGAAGGGTGGGGTACCCGCTCGCGGTGAATTTGTGGGCGCGATGATTTATTTGGCGGCCGGTTCAGGTTGAACGGAGACAACCGCTTCGGTATTGAAGCGCGGGCGTTGCAGGCGATAGCCGTCGCGCGTACGAATGTGATAGCGCTTGTGCTGGTCGCTTGCGAGTCTTACGGTGATGGTGCGCCAGCCGCGGTTGGCATTGGGCTTTGGATAGTAGCTGAGCGAATAAAGATGGGCTAGATCATCGCGGATCGAAGCGAAGGCGCTCTGTTCGTCTTTCCAGCTGTGCGCGAAATATACTTTGCCGCCGGTGGCAGCGGTCATGCGTTGAAACACAGCGTTGGAAATGGGTTCGAGGTGAGCGTCGACGGTGCTCACCATGTAAATTGTTGTGCCGGTGGATTGCGCCAGCTCAGCAACGTCCTCCGGCGGGACCATGCTGTAATTATCGGGACCGTTCGAGAAAACCACGATGACTTTTCGTCCGGTGAAGTGCGCGGCGTCTTGCACGGTGAGCAACAGGCAGTTGTAAAGCGCGGCATCGTCTCCGGCGACGGTGGTGCGCGCAGCGCGCAGCACCTGCGAGCGGTCGGAAGTGAGCAGCGCGGCGCGGGAAAGATCGCGGCTGTAAGAATAGAACGCCACTTTGTTCGCGCTCTCCAGCGAGCGCACGAAATCAGCGATAGCGTCTTGCGCAAATACAAAGCCGCGGTACATATAATTGCTGGTGTCGAAAAGAACGAAAACGTTGGCGCCTTCGACCAGCGAAGTGAGCTCGCTGGCGGAAACACGGGCGCCGGAATCTTTTTGTTGGTCGGCCGAGGCGTCGGCCGGCTTGGCAGCGGACGGCGGCGCGCTAGCCAGCGCGCGCGCGGATTCATTGCCTTCTCCAAACGTTGCGATGTCTTCCGCCATGCCGTCTTCGGTTATGACGAAGTCCTCGGGACGAAGCCCGGTGACGTACTTTCCCTTGTTGTCGGTCACTGCCACGTTCAGCTGCACCAAATCTACCGTGACGTTAATGCGAGGCGGAGTGCTTTCCTGCGCGACGGGCGCGCTGCGGACGAAAATGGAGAGTACGACCACCAAAACGAGCGCGACCACGAATCGTTTGCACATGACGAGCCTCGATGTAATTCGTTGCTACATTTCCTTCGCAGGGCCGAACGGGCGAATGCGAATCCGCCCGCTCGGCGCCGGAATATCTTAGGGCTTAGGACTGCCGAAACTCGCCGGCAGCGACGTAACTTTGCCCTGGCGGAACTCTTCCCCGGTTTCGCGCATGGCGCGCAGTATCGCCGGCCAATCGTTCAAGTCCGTCGCGAAAATCTTCGCGACCATACGCTCAGTGAGTTCCGGGGCCAGGCGATTCAGCGTCACCGGCGGATAGCCCATTTCATCGGCCAGACGCGCCCAATAAAGGTTCGTGGAATCCCAAGTTTCGGCCAGCAAACGGCTGGAATAACCCTGAAACATCGGGAACGGCCGGACGTTGAGCAATTCGCGGGCGTAAGAGCGCGCCAGGACGGGATGCGGCACGCCGAAATCCTGCGACAGCCGCGCCCAGGTGATTTCCGCGGGATGATCGCGGGACAAATCCTGCAATTCGCGGCCGGCCATTCCCCAGGCACTCGAATCGTCTGGAAATCTGCGGCGAAATTCAGCGGTCAAATAGAAGGCATCGGCAGGCGTGATCTGCGAGGAAACTTCCGCCAGCTGGCCTGCGCGCAGAGTGGCATCGAGCTGCGCGGCTCTTTGCGGAATCATGCGATCGGAAAGGATGCTGGTGACTTTCGCGCGCAGATTTTCATCTTGCGCAGCGGAAGCGAGCATTTCGTCGCCCGCCCGTTGATAGAGCGCGACGGCGTGCAGTTCGTCACGGCTCACGTTCCACCAGCGCGGCAGAACGGCATTGGTCATGACGGATGGCACCAGGTCCGACCAGATCAGCGCCTGTACGTTCTCCGGCGCAATAAAGTCTTCTTCCATTTGCGCCAGCACGTAAGGCAAGTCGGCGAGCGAGCCCACCAGATGAGCGCCACCGCCGGCGGGAGATCCGGCGCCGAACAAGCGCGGCGTGAGCCACAGCGATTCTTCAGTGCCCATCACCGTCTCGCCGGAAAAATCGTGCGAGCGAATGAGCAGCGGGTTATTGTGCAGCGCCTGCGAGCCGGGCGGCTCGTAATAGGCGTAACTGAAGCCGACCAAAGTGTCACGGAGGAAAGGAGCGAGCAGCCCGCGTGCTTGTTCCAGTTCCGGACCGGAAACTTGCGATTTCAAAATCTTGGCAAGGTCCGTGCGCATTTCGATTTCGGTGTGACGATTGTTGTAAGACCCGGCGGTGAACATCGTGCGCTCGCTGCTGGTGAAGATGGGGCGCGGCATCTGGAATTCGCCGAGTTGCTCGGCGAGCGGCAGCAAACGATCGCCCGCGGGAGTTCCTTGCGGCGTCGGCGTCATGCCATCGCCTAGCGCGAGCAGCGTGTCGAGCGAAACCAAGCGCTGGTCGTCTAGTACCGCGCGAATTCTTTCCGCCAATTCGCGGTGGATGCGCTGGCCTTCCGAGTTTGTCTGGCGAGGGCCGGCGATCAATTCAACGATTTCATCTTGCGAGCGCCGGGTCTCACCAGTGGCGCCGCGCAAGACGTGTCCAAGCGAGACGCGCCCGGCATCAAAGACTTGCGTGGACGAAGTGACGTGCGCGAAAGGCTTGATCATGCCCTGCCAGGATTCGTCGCGCGCGCTTAGCGGGATTTCGCCCTGGCGAGCGAGGATTTGCCAGATCATGACATTGGCTTCGAAGATGCCCATGGCGTTGCCGCGCAACGTGTGATCCGAAATTTTCCAAAGGGACCCGGCGGTGGTCAGGAACGCGGTGATAGACGCATCGCTCAATTCCGGGAACTCGGAAAAGATCGAATATTGATTGCGAAATTCCGGGAACTTGCTGGCCATGAGCTCGACCGTCGGCGCGCTCAGGCGCTGCCCAGCCGGGCGCTTGGCGTCAATTTCACTGAGCACCAGATAGGCTTCTGTGGGCGTGCCTTCCATCCCCACGCGCGAGAGAGCGAACATCATTTCCAGCAGACCGTCCGGAGAATTCCAGCCTCTGGTTTCCACACTCCACGCGCGCGCCAGCTCGGTATTGGACTTCTGTTGGAGAATCTTCTTCCACGCCTGGACATTTCCAGGCACGTGCGGATCGCCGTTGGGCTCCCACTGCAAGCGCGTAGTCAGAAGCAGCAGCGAAGGATCGGGGCGGAACACCGACGACATCGCACTGGGAGAAAGTGTTCTGCCGCGGAGCGCATCATAACAGCGCCGCAGCCGCGGCGTTTCGACAAAGTGCGCTTGCTGGTCCGGCGGGATGCGCGAGAGTGAGTCAAAGTAAGCGGCCAGCCAGCCGTTATCTTTCGCGAGCAGCCGCGAGACGAATTCGCCGGTGGAGCGCGGGCTGGCACCGACCATTTCCTTCCATGCCGCCTCGGCGCTGGGGCCGCCCGGAACAATCACGCGGCCTGATTCGATGCGAATGTAACTGCCGTAAAAATCCAGCGACGCGGAAAGAGGAACGAGCTTTTTTAGACCCGGAGAATGCAGCAAAGCAGTCTGCGTTTCCGGATCCATGTGGGCCCAGGCGTAGTAAAGACGAGCCAGAGCAGCATCGTGCAAAAGCGAATCGATGAGTGGCCGGCTCTCTTTGTCCCGGCCGTTCTCGCCGCTGGCCTCCGACCATTCTCGTTCGGTGAGAACGATCGGGACTTGAGAGTCGGGGTACGGGTAAACGAAGGGCTCGCCTCCCTGCAGAGTTTTCTCGAGGTCTGGGAGCGGGAAGCCGGAATCTATGGTGAGAAACGCTCTGCGCGGATCAGCCGTCTCGACGTAGGTGCTGCTCTTTCCACATTCCGCAGCCGTTTTGTAGCCCAGGATGTCGAGTAATTGTTTCGCGTCGGCGCAACCAGTAACGCGGATCACCCCGTCGTGCCCGGCCAGATTCGAGAGTTCCCTGGCCTGCTGCACGTAGCGGCGAAGCAAAATCAAGAATTCGGTGGGACGGCTGCCAAGGCCGGTGCCCTGATATCCGATCAGAAATATGTTGCGGGCGAGCAGGGGCATCACTTCTTCGCTGCTGGCTTTCTGGCTGATCCCCGCGATGCGCAAGAAGGAACGCAATGGGCCGGGAATCGTAGCCGTCGTCGGCGCGGACGGCTGAGACGGTTCGGGCGACTGGACGATGCGCTCTTGCGGTGCGGCCGGGCCGGGAGGAACAGCGCCACGAACTGGACGGGTCGAGCTAAAACAAACTAACGCCGGGAGTACAACAAGGGCCGAAAGACGCAGGGGAAATTTCATTGTGGCACCACCCCAACTGCCTTCGAGACGTACCGAAATTGCTTTAAGCGACCGGCGTGGTTTGCGAGGCGCGCTTCACACCGGGAAAAACTTTCTAACGACATCAAGCTCCAAGCCTGGACAAGGGCATGGACTGGCTGGTTGCTGCATCCTACGCTTCTCCGCGTGCGGACGCAACGAGTATGGCGGCGACCTCCCAAATGTCACAAGCGCGAGAAACGGCGAAAATTCAGAGCACCGGGTGCGGCGCAGGTTCATCATCCACAACGGCTCGGGCCGCATCCAATAGGCGATTGGCACAGAGCGACCTCAAGAGGAACAGGAGAAATTCAATGTCCAAGAAACTGGAAGGGAAAATTGCACTCATTACCGGCGGCTCGCGAGGCATCGGCGCCGGAATCGCCAAGCGCCTTGCTGAAGATGGCGCGAGCGTGGCCATCACCTACACCAAAGGCGCCGATGCGGCCGCGGCGGTGGTGAAGGAAATCGAACGCGCCGGCGGAAAGGCGATCGCGATTCAGGCGGATGCCACGGACGCAAAAGCCGTGAACGCCTCGGTAGAAAAAACCGCCGCGACCTTTGGCCGGATCGACATCCTGGTGAACAATGCCGGCACCGCCATTCCCAAGCCGTTCGAGCAGACCACGCTGGAAGACATCGACCAGATGTTTAACCTCAATGTCCGCGGCGCGCTCGTCGCAACGCAGGCTGCGCTGAAGCACATGAAGAACGGAGGCCGCATCATCAATATCGGCTCCTGTGTAGGCGAGCGCATGATGACGCCGGGCCTGGTGGCTTACTCCGCCACAAAGGGAGCCATCAAGATGTTCACGCAAGGATTGTCGAGGGAGGTCGGCGGCAGGGGCATCACGGTGAATAACGTCCAGCCCGGTCCGATTGACACGGATTTGAATCCCGCGGCGGGGGATTGGGCGGTGCCGCAAAAGGCCAATACGGCGCTGAACCGCTTCGGAACTGTTGCGGAAGTCGCCGCGTTGGTGGCCTTCGTGGCTAGTCCCGAGGCGTCATACATCACCGGCGCGAACCTGACCGTTGACGGTGGCACCAACGCGTAAACGAATGTAATTCCTGATTCGTCGCGCGCCCGCATGTCTGGCGCGCGATGGATCAGTTTTTCGATTACCGCGCGTCGCGTTACCGTACATAGCAAGCACGCTTCACTCTTGCCAATGCGCTGGGGTGGTGACATCGGCCGGCAAAATATGCCCGTTAATACTGGCGGGCCAAGTCTGTGTTTTATATCATGCGCTGATGCACTAGATTGCGAATGAGGATCTCGGTCTTCGCGACCCGTCTCGAGGCGCGAGCGAAGATGTAATTGCATCGTTGTGTTTGAGTTCGTCACGAGGACAGACCCGACTATGCCGAAGAAAGTCCGCTGGGGAATCCTGGGCACGGCTAAGATTGCAGTCAAGAAGGTCATCCCGGCGATGCAAAAAGGCGATTGCAGTGAGGTGATCGCCATCGCTTCCAGAGATCGGCGCCGAGCCGAGCAAATCGCGCACGAACTCGGCATTGCAAAGGCCTACGGAAGCTATGAGGAGGTGCTGGCCGATCCGCAGGTGGAAGCAATCTACAATCCGCTGCCGAACCATTTGCACGTTCCTTGGTCAATCAGGGCCGCGGAAGCCGGAAAACACGTCTTGTGCGAAAAACCGCTGGCGATGACGAAGGCGGAAGCCCTCACCCTTTTGGCACGACAGAAACAGGCGGGAGTCAAGATTGGCGAAGCCTTCATGGTGCGCACGCATCCGCAATGGTTGCGCGCACGGGAACTGATCACGTCGGGCCGGATCGGGGATTTGCGCGCAGTCACCGGCTTCTTCAGCTACTTTAACCGCGATCCCGTTAACATTCGCAACATACCTGCATACGGCGGCGGGGCGCTGATGGACATAGGGTGCTATCCGATCACGGCATCGCGCTTCGCGTTTGCTGAGGAGCCGTCGCGCGTTCTGGGGCTGGTTGCAAGAGATCCAGATATGCAGGTAGATCGGCTGGTGTCCGCCATACTCGATTTTCCGTCCGGGCACGCTACATTTACGTGCAGCACTCAGCTGGCTCCCTATCAGCGGCTTCATTTCCTGGGGACGCAGGGCCGCGTCGAAATCGAGATACCGTTCAATGCGCCGAACGACCAGCCATGTCGAATTTTCATCGCGGAAGGCCGCGACGGCGTCGGCAAGGAGATCGTAACCGAGACTTTTGACACTTGTGACCAATATACGATTCAAGGCGACGCCTTTTCCCGGGCCATACGCGAGGATGGCGAAGTGCCAGTTTCGGTTTCAGACGGAATCAACAATATGGCCGTGATTGAGGCGATTTTCCGCTCCGCGGACTCCGGCCACTGGGAAAAGCCATAAACACGAGTGGCGCAACCGGAAAAATCTCTCGCAGTGCCCACAACCAAGCTAACGGCGTTTCTCGGCGATCTGGGATGCTTGGGAAATCGCCGTCGTCCGGGCCCGTGCGCCGGCGTCCCGCGCGCGTTTTCCCAAGCCATGTTAGTGTCAGCAGCACGGGAGGACCGCGGGCATGCCCGAAAACAAAACGAAACCCAGCAAATTAAGCGTTGCGGCGTTTATCGGCGCGCTTCCAGATCCGATCAAGCGCGCCGATGCCAAAGCGCTCGTCAAATTGATGCAAAGCGCCGCCAGCGAAAAGCCGAAAATGTGGGGACCATCCATCATAGGATTCGGCAGTTACCACTACCGTTACGAGAGTGGGCGCGAGGGCGATATGCCGCTGATCGGTTTTTCGCCGCGTAAGGCCGCAACTGTTCTATACAACTTGCTTGGGTCCAGCGACTCTGCGGCGCTGCTCGCGAAGCTCGGCAAACACACGACCGGCAAGGGCTGCCTTTATATCAAGATGCTCAGTGATGTGGACCAACAAGTATTGCAGGCACTGGCCGCCAAGTCCGTCGCTAGAACGCGAGCACGGAATCGCAACGCGGCAGGCAAAGTCTAAGTTTCTGAATTGCCAGCGCTTCAATCGGTAAAATTTTGAGCCTCGGCTCAGTCACTGGCGCTCGGTGCCGCGAATTCGATACAATCGCGGTTTGGGCTGCGCTGTAAATTGTGACCTGCCGATGCGCGCGGTCCATATTCAAGGAGAAATTCCATGCCATCGTTCCCCGGGGTTGACTACCTCGACTTCGATTCCCTGCTGAGCGACGAAGAAAAGCTGGCGCGCAACACGGCGCGCCAATTCGTAGATGCCGAGATCATGCCGATCATCGAGGAATACAATCGCGAAGGAAAATTTCCGGTGCAGCTGGTGCCGCAGATGGCTGAGCTGGGGCTTTTCGGCGCGAGCTTGAAGGGCTATGGATGCGCGGGCATGTCCAACGTGGAATACGGACTGGTGACGCAGGAGCTGGAGCGCGGTGATTCCGGGCTGCGCAGTTTTGTTTCCGTGCAATCGGCGCTGGTGATGTATCCGATTCACGCGTTCGGTTCGGACGCGCAGAAAGAAAAATGGCTGCCGTTGCTGCAACAGGGAAAGGCGATTGGATGCTTCGGCCTCACCGAGCCGCAATTCGGATCGAACCCCGGAGGCATGCTGACGCGCGCGGTGAAAAAAGGCAGCGACTACATTTTGAACGGCGAAAAAATGTGGATCACCAGCGGCTCGATCGCGGACGTGGCCGTAATTTGGGCGAAGTGCGAGGACGATGTGATCCGCGGATTCCTGGTGGAAAAAGGCACGCCCGGGTACAAGGCCTGGGACGTGCACGGAAAATATTCGCTACGCGCTTCGGTGACTTCCGGCCTGGCGATGACCGACTGCAAAATCCCAGCGACAAATCTACTTCCCGCTGTGCAAGGATTGAAAGGCCCGCTTTCCTGCCTGAATCAGGCACGCTACGGCATCGGCTGGGGCGGCATCGGCGCGGCGATGGCTTGTTATGACACGGCGCTGAATTACGCTAAGCAGCGCAAGCAATTCGACAACAAGCCGATCGCTTCGCATCAATTGGTCCAGGAAAAATTGGTGTGGATGGTCACCGAAATCACCAAGGCGCAATTTTTGGCGCTGCAGGTGGGCCGGTTGAAAGATGCGGGGCGCGTGCATCCGTCTCATATTTCCATGCTGAAGATGAACAACGTGTGGATGGCGCGCGAAGCAGCCCGCATGGCCCGCGAAATCCTGGGCGCGAATGGGATTGTGGACGATTACTGCGTGATGCGCCACATGAACAACCTGGAATCGGTGTTCACTTACGAAGGCACGCACGACATACATAAATTGATCATCGGTGAACGCATCACCGGCATCGCGGCGTTTTCATGATGGGCGCGCGAACTGGGCGGAACACCGCCTCGCTGACTCTGGTCGCCGTGATCTGCGCGTTCGGCGCGATTTTCGCCGCTGCGTTTCCTGCGCGCGCGGCCGACGATGTGCGCTCCAAGCCGAAAGTGCGCGCGATCACCGCGTTCGTGCGCCTGGATCCCGCGCGTTACCAGGAACAAATCCAGGACACGCTGAAATTTTTGCGCCAAGCCAAAGCCGCCTACGAAAAATCCGGCTACGAAGTGGAAACCATTCGCATCACCACGCAACCGTTTCCGGAATACACGCGCGGAATGACGGACGAGCAGGTGCTGGCGTTCTTCCGCGATTACGACGCCCTCGCCGTGAAAGAGAAATTCGACGCCGCAATCGGCCCGGCCATGATGAGCGACACAGATGACCCGCACCAAGCCGAGCTGCTCGCGAAAATTATCGCGAATTCGAAAACGCTGGAAGGCTCGGTGTTCATCGCCGGGGAAGATGGCATCCACTGGAGAGCCATTCACGCCGCAGCCGGCGTCATAAAATATCTGGAAGCGAACACGCCGCACAGCCAGGGAAATTTCAGTTTTACGGCCGCGTCCCTGATCCCTTCCGGCACGCCTTTTTATCCGGCGTCTTATTTCACCGGCGAAGGAAAGCAATTCGCGATCGGTCTAGAGTCCGCGAACGTGGTAACCGAAGTTTTCGCTTCGACGAATTCGCCCGCTCTTGCCGAAGAGCGGCTGAGAAGTGTGCTGAGCGTATATGCCACGGAAATCGAAAAAACCGCCGTGGGAATCAGCGACATCAGCGGCTGGAAATACGGCGGGCTGGATCTTTCGCCCGCACCGCTGATGGACGTTTCCATCGGCCGCGCGATTGAAAATTTCCTAAGCGCGCCAGTTGGCTCGGGCGGAACGATGACCGCCGCAGCGATCATCACCCGCGCACTGAAAGCAATCCCAGTGAAACAAGCCGGCTATTCGGGATTGATGCTGCCGGTAATGGAGGACACGGTCCTCGCGCACCGCTGGAACGAAGGGCACCTCTCGATGGACGCGCTGCTGGCGTATTCCGCGGTGTGCGGCACGGGCCTCGATACGATTCCTATGCCCGGCGATGTTACACCCGAGCAACTGGAACGCATCCTGGGCGATGTGGCCAGCCTTTCCGTGAAATGGCACAAGCCGCTTTCGGCGCGTCTGCAGCCCGTCACCGGAAAGAAACCCGGCGACATGACCGAATTTGACGATCCGTTTCTGGTGAACGCCAAGATCCAACCGTTGCCTTAATGTTCCGCGCTGCCGCCGCAGAAAACCCGAGCCGGATCCCTACCTTCAGCAATTGCAGCGGTGATTATTTTGCTCCGTCGTTTTGCCCAGCTGCAACTAATTGGCGGGCTTCGTCAATCCAGTTGAGGCCTACGGTGGGACCGGAAGCCGCGGCGGTTCTGCCGCTGGTGAGCTGGAACATCACGAAGTGCTGGCCATCGGACATCACATCGTAAGAGCCAAGTGGTGCGCGCATCTCGAAGTTTTTGGCGAAAAGTATTTGCGGTTGGCCGGGCTGGAAAGAATTTTTCTCCACCGCGTAGGGCACCGCCACAAGCCCCGTTCCATCCAAGTAGAACAGCTCGTGGCCGTTCTTCGACCAGCGCGGCTCCACTCCGAAGCCGGTGGAGATTTGCCATTTGCCTCCCGGCCCGGGAAAAGGCACCACATAAACCTGAATGGCGCCGGATTCTGGCGAAGCGTACGCCAACCAGCGCCCATCGGGTGAAAATTCCGGCATAAAACCCCTTGCTGCTCCAGCAGCTGGACGCGGTTCACCGGGCTTCCCTGCTTCGTCGAGGGTCACAGTCCAGACTTCGCAGCAACCTCCATCTCTTGAAAGCCGCTGGAACGCCAGGACTTTGCCGTCCGGCGACCATGAATCCGGCGAGGCGGTCAAAAATGTTTCCGGGGTCAATGGCTGTTCTTCGCCGGTGCCATCGGCGCGTTTCCAGAAGATGGACTGACCGGGCCGTTGCGGCGCGGTGCGGGGATGCTCGAAGGTGAGGCGCTGGCCGTCGGGTGTCCAGATAGGCGTCGCGGCTATAGCGGAACCAAGAGTTACGCGAGAATTGGTTTTGCGCACGATGTCATAGATCCAGATGTTGCCGGCGCCCTGCTGAAAGGCGAGGCGCTTGCCATCGGGAGAGAGGCGCGGGCCAGCCGAGTCTGGCTGACCGCTCAGCAAAACAGAGGCGTTACCCTTGCGGTCCATCAAGACGACATTCAAATCTTGTCCGGCCGAGCCGCCGTCCAAATGAACAGCTGTGCCGTCCCTGGACATGCTGAACTGCGCGCTGCCGTTGGACATATCATAGTTCACTCCCTGCATTACCGGAATTGCGGTGCCGGTGATTTTTAATACTCTGGCATCAAAGGGAGCAACGAACACCGTGCCTTGCGACACGTACGCGAGATAACCTCCGCCGAGGTAGCGGCCAAAGTAGGCATTCTCCACCAGCACCTTGGGGATGCCGGTATCGAGCGGCGCGACGTCCACCGTGGCATGACCGAAAAAGTTATTGTCCGACGATGCCGTGAAGAGCACCGCTTTTTGGCCGGGGAGAAATTGCGGCCAGCGGTGGGTAGTCTCGAAGCGAGCGGCATCCAAGTGCGTAACCTGGACCGGCGTGCCGCCCCCAGCGGAGACGCGATAGAGTGCGCTGGTGAATTGATTTGGGAAGACAATAGAGCCGTCTGCGCCCCAATCTCCGCCCCGACCGCCGACGGCATCGCACAACGCAATGGGCGCGCCGCCGTGCACCGAGATTTTCTTCAATTTTCCGTCAACAAAAAAACCGATCCATTGGCTGTCCGTGGAGAAAAACGGCGCGCCCGCCCCCGCCGCGCCGTCCAGCAGCACGGCAGCCACTTTGTCCAGCTCGCGCACGTACAGTTGATCCACGCTGGAACCGCCCTCGCGCGTGATATATGCCAGGCGCGTCCCATCGGGAGAAATAACCACGGCCGGCCCAGCGCCTAGCTCGAGTTGCTGACCAAGGGGAATCCACAGCGAGAGTTCCACAGGCTTCCGCGCGGGTGGGCGCCCAGCCTGATGCAGCGCGAACATCGCTACAAGCAATCCGACGGCGAGGATCGCGGCAAAAACCCACGGCAGGAGCCGCTGCCAGGAAGGAGTGCCAGCTCCTGAAGAAAGATGTGTCGCGCCTGAGGCAGCTGCCGCTTCGGCGGCGAGTCCTATTTCGGAAAGGCGACCGGAAGATGCCTGGGCCGACGAACCTGGCGACAGTCCCCGCGACGAACCGCCCGATGCACCAATCATCGAATTCGATAGCCTTCCGGAGCCTTCTTCCGTCTGCTGCGCCGAAAAGGACGCCGAACGGCCGGTGTCGCCGTCGCGCTTCACGCGCTTCAAATCCGCGCGCATGTCCGAAGCATTCTGGTAGCGCAGGTCGCGGTCTTTCTCCAGCGCCTTGTTGATCACGTCTTCGAGCTTCGGAGGAATTTCCGGGTTCAGTCGCACCGGAGCCGCCGGCGCGCGATTCAAGATCGCGTCGGTGATAACACCTGAAGTCTCGCCGCGAAACGGAAGAGCACCGGTCGCCATTTCGTAGAGGACCACGCCAAATGAAAACAGGTCCGAGCGCGCGTCGAGTTCCTTGCCGCGCACCTGCTCTGGCGACATGTACGCGACCGTGCCCACCGCCACACCCGGGCTGGTGAGGTCTTCCGGGTTCACTTCAGCTGTCATCTGCCCCGCAAGCACTGCGTCCTGCGTGACGGTGTGCACAACCGCGCGGCGAATCTGCTTGGCCAACCCAAAGTCCAGAATTTTGGCGTTGCCACGCTCGGTCACAAAAATATTCGCGGGTTTGATGTCGCGATGCACGATGCCCTTGCTGTGCGCGGCATCCAGCGCGTCGGCAATGCCGATCGCCAGACCGAGCAGAACGTCAATGTCCATCGGTTGTCCGGCGATGCGATGCTTCAGTGTGGTGCCGTCCAGATATTCCATGGCGATGAACGCTTCGCCGCTGTGATCGTCAATTTCGTAGATGGTGCAAATGTTGGGATGATTCAGCGCGGAGGCGGCTTTGGCTTCGCGCTGGAAGCGGCTGAGCGCTTGCGGATCTTTGGCTACGTCGTCAGGGAGAAATTTCAGGGCCACGAAGCGGCCGAGCTTTATATCTTCAGCCTTGTAAACCACACCCATGCCGCCACCACCGAGTTTTTCGATGATGCGGTAATGCGAAACCACGCGACCGATCGGAGGCGGAACTTCAGGCATCAGCGGCGCTCATATTAGGATGGGCGCGACGGCAAGTCAACGAACGGAAAGGTAAGAGTGAATCCACCTCGCTTCGAATGAAATCTGTAGGGGCGGTTCGCGAACCGCCCCTATCTCGGCATCACTCCGGCGGCGCGACAATTCACGCCCTCCTGATCTCCTACGTCTTGTAGGGTGTGGGTTGCGGTTGATCAAAGGCGCGCAGTGGCTTGGTGGCTGAGAGTTTCTTGGGCTTTTTCAGACTTTTGGTCTTTTTCGTCTTGGGCATGGCGTCCTCCGTGTTTCTGAGATCCGACTCCGCGTGAAGCAGCGTCGCTTCGTTACGACCGGTCCTAGGTATTCTTAAATTGGATTTTGGTGAAATTAAGGCTAAGCGATTCAGTTGGGGTTGGGTCGGCCAATTTGGTAAGTGGCTTTTGCTCTTCCAGCTTAGAACCCTTGCGGAGACGCTTTGTGGTCTTCTTCGATTTCTTCGCGATGGCCATGTTTTCCTCCGTTAATTTAACCGCCAGCTTGCTGAATGCATGATAGATGCCAAAGCTTCGCCGGGATTGCAAGACTGAAATAATTGCGGTTAGGGGAACCCCGCCGCTTCCGTTGCGTTGAAATTTTAATCATGCAGTGAAAATTTCAACCGTCTCCGTCGCTGCTACTTCATGAAGTCGCGGATGTACTGGGCAATCGGATCGGCCGCAGTATCCAACGCGAAATGGGGGCCATCAACGATGTGCACTTCGGCCTTGGGCACATCGCGGCGATAGGCTTCCGGCTCCGAAGGGTCGAAGGAAGCTTCATACCTGCCCCACATCACCAGCAGGCGCGGCTGCTTCTCGCGCATCCATGCCTGCCACTTGGGATAATTTTCAACATTGGTGCGGTAATCGTAGAAGAGGTCGCTTTGAATGTCCGCCTGTCCGGGCTGATTGAGAAAATAATATTCGTCGGTCCAGAGATCGGGGTCGTGGCGCTCCAAATTGGGATCGTCACCAACGTGGCGCGCGCGTGTGGTTGCAAGCGAGAGGAGATTCGTGCGCAGCGCGCTTTCGTAGGATGCGCGATCGGCCCAGAAGGCGCGGCGCGTCTTCCACTTTTCGCCGAGCCCCTCGTTGTGCGCCACCGCATCCTGCACGATCAGCGCCTCGACCCGCTCCGGATGCGCCAGGATCATGCGAAAGCCCACGGGTCCGCCGTAATCCTGCATGTATAGCGTGTAACGCGCCAGCCCCAGCGCCTCAGTGAAATGATTCATCACCTCAGCAATGTGATCGAAGGTGTACGCAAATTTCTTGGGGTCGGGCCAGTCGCTGTGTCCGAAGCCCGGGTAATCCGGCGCGACGAGATGATAGCGATCAGCGAGCCGCACGAAAAGCGGATCGAACATGCGCGAGGAAGACGGCAATCCGTGCAACAACAAAAGCGTCGGCGCATCTTTCGGCCCAGCCTCTCGGTAGAAAATGGACAGGCCGTCTATCTGGGTCGTGCGATAAGCGATTGGATTTTCCACGAGACGTTGCCTTTCTTGGCCTTGAGTGCGGGCCGGGAATTGAAGTCCTGCGAGAATCATACAGACCGCAATTAGCAGGATCTTTCGTGGAATGTTCGCCATATCCATTATGGTGCCACCTCGAAAATAAGCTCGAGTTCGACCGCTGTGCCCAGAGGCAGGCTGTTGACGCCATAAACCAAGCGGCAAGGATTCTTCTCTTTTCCGAAGACGTCCTGCAACAGCTCCGAAGCGCCGTCAGCGACTTTGGGCTGGTCGCGGAAATCTCCCGAGGTTGCCAGCGATACACCGAGCCGAACGATGCGCGTTACTCTGTCGAGCGAGCCCAAGTGCTCACGCGCGACAGCCAGACCGTTGAGCGCTGCGAGGCGAGCCGCCTGTCGCCCCGTCTGCACATCGAGTTCTGCTCCGAGGCGCCCAATAAATTTTGCCGCGCGGCCTTCGGTAGGCATCATCCCGGTGAGAAAAAGCAGATTGCCCGTCTGCACCGCTTCGGTATATGCGCCGAACGGCTCAGGCGGCGCCGGGAGCCTGATGCCAAGCTCTCGCAGACGTTGTTCAGCGCTGCCGGCCGGCTCAACGCTTTCACGGCTTACCATTTGTCAGCGTGCGCGACGTGGTCCACGTGCGGCACCTCCCCGGTCACAGGACCGGCCTTCGAGTGAAAAACGCTAAAGTACTTGATGTCTGCCACAGGGAATCGGATGCAACGTGCGCGAGATGGCCCGATGAACAGATCACCGTCACGGTCGGCCACACTGCCAGAATGAGAGATTTTTGACTCAAGCTATATTGTTCGTCAACGGAATTAAATTAGCGGGAACATTCTCAGCTACGGTGCGGCGGCGCAGGCCCTAGTCGCAATGCTAGCGCGCGGCAGACGCCGTAACCCGACCCTTCAATAGGAATGGAAATCGGTCTTTACATGTCGGACGGAATCTTGATCTTTTTCGCCTCGACTAGAATCGCTCCGGCATGTAGCGCGAGCTCCGGGGTCGATTCGCAAAATATCTGCGCTCCCTTCACCGCAGCGAGATAGCGATAGTAACGGTGGTTGTTTGTCCAAAATGAGGTGACCGCGCTGCGCACCACTAACGGTTCAGCTTCCAAAGCCAAAGCGAGGAGAAATTGATCGGGCTCAAGCTCGATCACGCCCCATGCGGCAGTGGCGACAATCCGGTTCCTTCTTGCTGCTGCCGCCGCTGCTGTTACTGCTGCTCCTGCCGCCATAATCACCACCTTATCGAGTTGCGATTGGTGGAGATTTTAGCATTGGCGCGTCCCGCAACGCCCGATTAACGCGGCCGTCAGCGAGCGCCTCCGCCCTCGACCGGCGGCCCGCTCCGCTGATAAGCCTGTTTTATCGCCGGGATTCATCACGTTAATAACAACACCACGAGCAAATAACGGCTTGATTGGATTTAGGCCATTTGGATTATGATAGGCCGCCCGGAAGGAACGTCCCAGCCACCGGAAGCAAATCACACTTCAGGAGCTACCGTGGAGAAAGAACTCAGCCTCGAATTTCTGCGCACTGTCGAAAACGCGGCCATCGCTTCGGCGCGCACCATGGGCCAGGGCGACCGCTCGGGCTCGGACCAGGCCGCCGTCGAAGCCATGCGCGCGGAAATGGATCGCGTGGGCATGGACGGCACCATCGTCATTGGCGAAGGCGAGCGCGACGAAGCGCCCATGCTTTTCATCGGCGAAAAAGTAGGCGCGGCGGTGCGCGACAAAAGCCGCGAATACCCCAAAGTGGACATCGCCGTGGACCCGCTGGAAGGCACCAATCTTTGCGCGACGGGCGAGCCCGGCGCAATCGTGGTCCTTGCAGCCAGCGAGCATGGCGGCTTGCTGCACGCGCCCGACCTCTACATGGAGAAAATTATCGTCGGGCCGCCGGCGAAGGGCGCGATTGATTTGGACGCGCCGGTGAAAGATAACCTGCGCGCCATCGCCCGGCGCTACGACCGCGACGTGGAAGACTTGGTGATCGTGGTGCTGGACCGCCCGCGGCACGAGAAACTGATCGCGGACATACGCAAAGCCGGCGCGCGCATCCGGCTGATTTCTGACGGTGATCTCTCCGCGGGGATTTCCGCTGCGGTGCGCGGCACTTCGGTACACGCGGTGATGGGTACTGGCGGTGCGCCTGAAGGGGTGCTGACGGCGGCTGCTTTGCGCTGCTTGAACGGCCAAATTCTCGCGCGACTGGTGGTCTCGAAACCCGAGCATCTGGAACGTACCGCGGCGATGGGCATCAAAGATCCCAAGCGCGTTTACGAAACGGTGGACCTGGCGCCGGGAAAGAAAATAATCTTCGCATGCACTGGAGTCACCGGAGGCGGCCTGCTGCACGGCGTGAACTTCTTCCGCGACGGCACGCGCACTCATTCCCTGATCATGACGCTCGAGGAAGCCGAAGTGCGCTTCATCGATTCCGTGCACCTCGACCGGCATCCCGGCGTGGAAGTGCGCTTCAACTAAGGCGACAGTTCGGGCACACGCGAAACATTTTCAAGCTCCATTGCGTATCTGTAAGCGTCTAACAGGCAAGGGGTGAATTATGTCTAGCGCTTCCGGAAGGCCACCAGCCGCGATTCCTCCGCAGCGGCGCGGCAACAATGCGGTCTGGTGGATTCTGGGGATTGTCGCTGGCGGCATCGTGGTGATGGTGCTCTTCGGCTTGGCGCTGGCCGGCCTGTTCATCCGCAATCTGCGCGTCCACAATCAGGGCAATAACGTTGAGATTCAGACGCCCGTCGGCGCCATAAAAGTGAATAAGGATGCGCCACGCGCATCCGGGCTGCCAGTCTATCCTGGGGCAAAATCCGCGGGAGATGACGACAACGCGAAGATCGAGCTTTCGAACGACCAGGGAGCAGTGGGTTTCGCAGTCGAGCATTTCACAACTTCCGACACTCTAGATCACGTGGATGCCTGGTACGCACACCGACTTGGCCCGAGCTTCCGCCGCGAGCAGGACGTCTCTCATCATCCGATTCACGGCGTCACCGTTGACTCGGACACAGACCTCGCGTTTGTGGATGACCACGGCGACGGCGCGCGCGTCGTGGCGCTCACCAGGAAAGGCGACGGCGTAGATATTGTGCTGTTTCGCGCCGGCAAGAAAGAAGCTCAGTAATCCCCTCGCAGGTTCGCCGCGCACACACTCCCCGACGCAGGCTGACGTGGCGAAGTTCGCCCTCAGCACGTCGCAGTAAATTTTTTAGTGGATTAGACCAAGCGTAGAAAAACGCCGAGCCAGTTAGCTCGGTCGCATCGGCGCGCCAGCCGGAACGGATTTCAGGTCGTTCGGGAGCGGGCCTGGCAGCCTGCCGAAGCAAGCGTGCCAAGCCCTACCCGGAATTCGGCCTGTCCATCAGGCGTTGTGCGCCATCCCGTGCCGCGACGACTAGCGGTGTAGCGCCGTCGCAGTATGGGGCATCTGCTGTTGCCGGCGGGGCATATGGTGAGGCAAACGCTCGGCAACTTGCGGCGGCAGCACACGCACCGTGTGATTGGTGCTGACGTGTTCGCTGATCGCCTGCAAGCGCTTCAGAATGCCCTGCCACTGCGTCCAATCGAGCTGCCGCAGGTATGGGCGAAGTCCCTGAATGAAGGGATCTTCCAACACCGTCTCGCCATTGGTCTCCGGCACGAAGAAGCGGTTCAGACCAACGCCCAGCGCTTCGGCAATCTTTTCCAGCGTGCCGAGGCTTGGCGTCATCTGTCCACTTTCAATGCGGGACAAATAGGAGCGAGAAACGCGCGAACGTGCCTGTAGCTGGCTCTGCGTCATGCCGCGTGATTCGCGCAGTTGCCTGATGCGCTGGCCGATGTTCTCCACAGTTTCGCGGTTCGGCCAGTTCTCAAACAGTTGGCGATCGTCCCCCGGCAAATCCTGGGCTGACGGCGTCGGAATGACGAACGTCACCTTCGGGGGCAGCATGCGCAGACAACGACGGCAGTTGTCCGTGCGTGTCCGGTATTGCACTAAACCGCATACCTGACATCGAAGTACTTCACGATCCAAATCCATGCTCGCTTCTAGGGCTTCTTTTTCCGCCACCGGTTCTCCTCACAGACTATTCCGGCGATGCGAAGGGGAGGAACGTTCAATACAGGGGAAGGCAGAAACAGGCGCGGGAGCGATTCTCCACACGGTGCCATTTCTTGTCAAGCCCTTTTTCGTCCTCTTGCCGGAATCAGTCTAACTCCCTCGCAGCGGATCCCACAATCAGCAGCCGTTTAGCTTCCCCCGCGGCCCCAAAAGTGGTGCGATTTTTCTTCGCCCTCGCCGTTTCACGTCCGCTAACGAAATGAACACAATGCCATTCAGCGTCATCCGCTGACGATTTGTGCTTGCAATTCAGTTGCCCACACTTCGCGTGATTTTTTCGGCTCGATTCCCCAGTATTTCGGCTCGTTGCTCGGAATTCGCGCCCGCAAAGTGTTTGTGTTCAATGAATGACGAGAACAAACACCGAATCGTCCGCGGCCCCTACTTATGCGCTAGGAAAACTGTCTCAAAACTATACGTCTCATTCCTTCACGCGCGGTCCGTTTGAGACAACTCCGCCGTAAGTCCTATTGATCAGCGTTGACCGTTGCTGCCTCTGACGGGCGTCTGTGGTTTCCTCATTGGCCTTCGCTAATAAACCCGGCGTCGCGGCGTTTGCCCCAACAGTTCGGTGGCTTTTCGCGGCGCCGCGCCTCAAATACTCCCCAGACGGCAGCGTCTGAGGTCGCTGGACGGCCTGTGATGGCCCGCAGCACCATCTGGCGGCGCACTTCTGGTCTGCGGTAAACTCCAAAGAGGGGCCGAGAGGGCCAACAGGGGAATGATGCCGAATCGGGACGAATCCTGGAGCCTGCTCTGCGAACACACGCAGAGTGAAAGCCTCCGCAAACATGCGCTGGCGGTAGAGGCTTGTGTACGAGCCTACGCCCGCAAATTAGGCGCAGACGAGGAGCTGTGGGGCACGACGGCGTTGCTCCACGATTTCGACTACGAGCGCTGGCCGAACGCCGCGCATCATCCCACCGAGGAGCATCCCTACGAAGGATCGAAAATTCTGCGCGAACGCGGCTACCCCGAAGAAATGATCCATGCCATCCTGGGGCACGCCGATTACTGCAACGTCGCGCGCACCTCGCCGCTGGACAAGACCCTGTTCGCCTGTGACGAGCTGGCCGGCTTCCTGACCGCCTGCGCGCTGATCAAGCCCAGCAAGAGCATTCACGAGGTCGAAGCTGCTTCGGTGAAGAAAAAACTGAAAGACAAAGCCTTCGCCCGCGGCGTCAATCGCGACGACGTTTACAAAGGCGCCGAAGAGCTAGGCGTTCCCCTCGACGAGCACATCGCCTTCTGCATCGCTGCCCTGCGCAGCGTCGCGTCGGAGCTGGGCCTGAACGGCGCCAGCGCCGTCGCTAGGCCGTAGCAGCCGACAAAAGCAATTCACCGTAGGGGCGGGCACGCGTCCGATTTCAGCCAGCGCGTTCGATACGAAACGTATAGCAGCCCGCCGTGGTGCTGCGCACGTGGATGTAATCCACATCCGCAAGCGCGAACAGCTTTTCAACCCCTGCGTCCGCATTGCCGTTCTCGACATACTCGGTTGCGATCAGCTGCCGGCCGCGCGCGTACGCGTTCAAGGTTCGCGGACTTTGCCGCAGCACAGGAGGAAAGCCGGCATTCTCCGGATAGCGTTCGCAAGCTTCCGCGTGAATATACACCGGACCAGGCAGAGGCCGCGACTCGATGCCTTCAAACGCGTCGTAGGTGAATAGCGTAGCCTTTTCCCACCCGGCGGCAATGATCTGCAAGCAGTGACGGCACGGCGCGCCTTCTCCGGCGACCGCCGTGTGCGCGGGATGGCCGTAGTGCGGATCTTTGTGCGTGCGGCGAACCGCATCGGCGATTTCAGTAGGTATCGCGACTACGCGTATCGGGATCATATGTTGCTCCTGTTGAAAGTGTGCGTGCTGCTTCGCTATTTCCAAGTTCACCTTGCCGTAGCTCGGATTTCGCGGCCATCCGCTTCTCGCGCCCAAATTTCGCAAAATATTCTCGCGGCAATTTCTATGCTAGAATTCCGCTTCCATGGAACGCGCGGGAAATTTTCTAGGCGGCATGCTGCGGCAGTTGAAGCGTCCGGAGGCTGCGGTCGCCTGGCTGTCGGGCGTGTGGCCCAGCGTAGTGGGAAAAACCCTCGCGCGGCACACGCGTCCGGTGCGCTGCCACAAGGGATGCCTGGAAGTCGCGGCCGACGGCAAGGCCTGGCAAAAACAGCTGGAGGAAATGAAAAGCGAATTCTGTGCGCAAGTAAATAAAGCTTGGGGCAGCACGCTGGTGCGCGACGTGAAATTCGTCGCTGCGAAACCCGGCCCGCGCCACATCTCACACGAGCTAGACAACGAGCACACTCCTTTCCTCCGCCGCCGCAAAGCCTGACGAATTTCGCCGCGATTTTCCTTCGCGCGCCGGCACTTGCGCGGAACCCCTTCTGTACTAAGATGGATGCCATGAAATCCCTGCTGCTGAAAACTCATCGCGCTTGCAGACTGCGCTGTGCGTGGTGCGCCAATGAAAATTAGCCGCGAGGACGTGCTGCGCGTCGCGCAACTGGCGCATCTGGACCTGGCGCCCGAGGAAGTCGAGACCTACCGCGGCCAGCTGGATGAAATTCTGGGTTACATCGGAAAGTTGCAGGAGCTGGACGTGTCAAGTGTCGAGCCGATGACCCAACTGCGCCCGCGTAACACCCACGGTGAAAGCGGCGCGAGCGTCGCGGCAGCAGGTGCCGAGCCCGAGCTGCGCGACGATGTGGTAGTTCCCTGCACCGTGGCTGACGCGGTGTTGGCCGAAGCGCCGGACGCCGCAAAGCCGTTCTTCCGCGTTCCCAAGGTCATCGAGCGATGAGCGCCGGGACGCCATGGACCATCGCGACAGTGCGCGATGCCCTGCTCGCCAAGAAAACCTCCGCCCGTGAGCTGGCCAAAGACTTCTACGCGCGAATCGAACGACGCAACCCGGAGCTGAATGCCTTCCTCGCGCTCTGCCCAGAGCGAGCCTATGCCCAGGCGGACCGCGTGGATGCGGCTGTCGCCCAAGGGCAGCCGCTGCCACCTTTGGCCGGGGTCCCCGTCGCTACCAAGGACGTGATCAGCACCCGAGGCGTCCGCACGACCTGTGGCTCAAAGATTCTGGAAAACTATACGCCACCGTATGATGCCACCGCCATCGAGCGCCTGGAAAACGCCGGCGCCGTAATCCTCGGAAAGACGAATTGTGACGAGTTTGCCATGGGCAGCTCGAACGAAAACTCGGCATACGGACCAGTACGGAACCCTGTAGCACTCGATCGTGTGCCCGGAGGCTCAAGCGGTGGGTCGGCTGCGGCGGTCGCGGCGGGTTTATCGGTTGTATCTCTTGGTACAGACACCGGCGGCTCGATTCGGCAGCCGGGTGCATACTGCGGCATCCCAGCACTGATGCCGACATACGGTCGCGTATCTAGGTACGGCCTGATTGCCTTTGCTTCGTCGCTCGACCGGATTGGCCCCTTCGCTACCAACATAAACGACGCAGCGACCGTCATGTCCATAATCGCCGGGCATGATTCAAACGACTCGACTTCCGCATCGGTGTCTGTGCCGGACTATCTGGCTGAGATGGAGAAGCCGGTCACCGGCCTGCGGATAGGCGTACCGGAGGACTACTTCGGCGCGGGGCTCGACCCGGAAGTGAAGGCCAAGGTCGAAGCTGGAATCGCATTGCTGGAAAAGCTCGGCTGTAAGCGCGTCCCCCTAAAGATGCCACACACGGACTACGCGATTGCCACCTATTATGTTGTTGCCACGGCGGAAGCCAGCTCAAACCTGGCGCGATATGATGGAGTTCGTTTCGGCCTGCGTGTCCAGGGCAACACCCTGATGGACATGTATCGCAAGACCCGCGAGCGGGGGTTCGGCCCAGAGGTCAAGCGGCGCATCATGCTGGGAACATACGCGCTTTCGTCGGGCTACTACGATGCTTATTATCTGCGCGCACAGAAGGTCCGATCGTTGATCGCGCGCGATTTCTCTAGCGCGTTCGAAAAGGTTGACGCGATTCTCACGCCCACTGCGCCCATACCCGCGTTCAAGCTCGGCGAGAAGACAGCGGACCCGTTGCAGATGTATCTCGCTGATATATATACAGTTACAGGGTCACTCGCAGGCATCCCCGGGATTTCAGTTCCCTGCGGCAAGACAGCGGCAGGGCTACCCATCGGCATGCAGATTTTCGCCAGCCATTTCGGTGAAGCCCGCATCCTGCAACTGGCCCGCGCGTTCGAAAAGGCCGGTGGTTTCGCAATATAGGAGCCTAGTTTCTGAAAGACCTGGCACCGATCCTCCGGCACCTCGAAAACTCACGCGCCAAATTCCTGTCCATAGCCGAAGAGGTCAGCGATCTCCACTGGCGCAAATCGCCCGCGCCGGACCGCTGGTCAGCCGCAGAAGTGATCGCCCACGTAGGAATGGTGGAAGAATCCACGATTTTCGGGATGAAAAGGCTGCTGCGCTCGGCCGCCAAGCCAGTGCCGCTCGGCAAGCATTTCCACCTGCCACTGGCAATCGCCACTTGGCGCGGGCGCAAAGTGCGCACACCCATTCCGCTGGATGCGAAGCGCGTGCGCGATAAGCAGGAGTCTTTGGCAGGATTGGTCGCAACGCGCGAAGCTACTGTGGCCTTCATCGAATCGACGCGCGGCACCGATGTCAGTATTTATCATTACCAGCATCCCTTCCTGGGCACCCTCAACATGTACGACTGGTTCCGCACCATCGGTTACCACGAATTGCGCCACGCGAAACAAATCCGTGAACTTGTAGAAACATTCCACCATTAGACTTTGATTTCCTCTTTGAGGCAAGAATGTGCAATCGAGAGCTTCGGAGCAAATTCGCCTGTTCCGGCGTCAAATCATAGAGGGAATGAGAGTTCGGCTGCCCCAGGTTAGCAGGGGTTCTAGCCGGCTAGAACGGAAGGACTATTGCAGAGAACATGAGCGACATTTAATTTGTTCTCAGCATCGAATTAGTCAGGAGGTGCGGCGATGGTGCGAATCAAGTCGAGCCAGAAAATCTTCACCGAAGACGAAGTCGTCTCCCTCACGGGCATCTGCACCGACCATCTGCGCCATCTCGCGCAAAACAAGCATCTCGGAACGATCGCGCGCGCTGCGGAAGCCGCTGGCGTTGAAGCCGAAAAGTGGCTTTTTTCACATTCTGACTTGATGATCCTCACGGTGCTGCAGCCGCGCTGCGATCATTAACTCGCGCCGCTAGATACAGCGTTTAACAGCGCTTTTCTCAAGGCCTTCCTGTATGCCGGAAGGCCATTTTTTTTGGCCAACGCGCGCCGGATGTTGTGCCGTGCGGCTGCTCAGGCTATCCTTGCTTTGCTCAACCCCGCGCCCAGAATTTGCATCCTACGTTTACGTTGGGTGCGCCGCGCCAGAACGGCTCCCGGCAAATCGCTCGGGCAGGACCTGTTGATGGGCACACAAACACAATTCGAACGATGCGCCGAGCGGAGGCCGACGCTGCTCGTGGTTCTGTCTTTCGCGGCGCTTGTCCTGTGTCCGGCGTCACGCGCGCAGACTCCCGCGAATCCCCCGCCAGCTGCGACGCGCTCGGCGGCAGCAGACCCGCAGCCGCAAGACGCCACGGAACCGGGCTTGCCGACCGGCAAAAAGCTGATGCTCAAGGACGGCAGCTTCCAACTGGTGCGCGAGTACGAACTGGACGGCGACCGAGTGCGCTACTTCAGCATTGACCAAAGGGATTGGGAAGAGATCCCCGCCTCGCTGGTGGATTGGGACGCGACCAAGAAGATCGCGACAGACGAGCAGGCGCGCAAGGCCGCGTTGATCGCCAAAGTGCATGCAGCGGAAGTCGCGCGCCGCGCCGACGCCATGGATATTGACGCCAGCATCGAAATCGCGCCCAAAGTATTTCTGCCCTCGGGTGACGGACTATTTGAGTTCGATGGCAAAGCCATTTATCCGCTTACGCAAGCGGAGGCGGATATGAAATTCAGCAAAACCCAAATGCTGAAGCAGGTGCTCATCCCCGTGCCGGTCGTGCCCACGCGGCACACCATTTCGCTCCGTGGTACGCGCGCGAAATTCCGGCTGAAAAGCGCGCAGACCGAGTTCTACATGCGCACCGCCGACGGGCGCGAGCCGCAACTGGACCTGATTCGCGCGAAAGTGCATGGCGACAAGCGCGACTTGGAAAATTTGGATGAACTTTTCAAGGAGCAGGCCGCCACCGGAAAAATCTCGATTCCCATCCAGCGCTGGGAGATCGCGCACGGCGTGTACCGCTTCACTCTGGGAGCAGCGCTCGAGCCCGGTGAATATGCGATGGCGGAAGTGGTGCAGGGTGGCGCGACCAGCCTGTATTTCTGGGATTTTGGCGTGGACGCGAATACCGCGCCCCCCGCGAGCAACAAGCCGAAGTAAGCATTCCAAGGTAAATAGACCGAAGTAACGGAACACGCCGAAGAGCCGGAGTTGGCGGCTACTTGATTACGGCCGTCTGCGGTTGCAGCAATTCGGTGAGCAGAGTGGCGAGCGCCGCGATGTGAAACGGCTTCTGCATCACGGAAGCGCCCTTCTCCGTGAAATGAGCCAGCGTGGCGGAATCCAGCAGCGCGCCGCTCATGAAAACGAATTTGGGAGCCGGAGTTCCCGGCCGCGGCTGAATCCGTTTGAAGAATTCCTCGCCGTTCATGCCCGGCAAATTGAAATCGCAAAGCACGAAATCGTAACTGTGCGCGGCGAGATGCGGCAACGCCTCTTCCGAACTGGATGCGCCTTCCACGGTCATGCCCCGCGCCGAAAGCCCTTCCTGCACGATTTCGCGGATGCTTTCCTCGTCGTCCACCACGTACACCGAATGTCCGCGCAATGCTCCCGATCCCGCGGGAGCGGCGACCGCCGGCCGCACCGCGAGCGGTGGCGCGCTGATTTCTTCCACGAACTCCGGCAGCCACACGCGAAATTCCGCGCCCTTGCCAGGGCTGGACTGCACCTCGATGCTGCCGCCGTGCTCCTTGATGATGGCCGTGCAAATCGCCAGACCCAGGCCGGTGCCGCCGCCAGGACGCTTGGTGGTGAAAAAGGGATCGAAAATTTTTCCGATGTTTTCCGGAGCGATGCCGGGACCATCGTCCGCGAATACGAAACCGATCTTGCCGTCAGCGCGCTCGATGGCAATTCGCAAGACGCCGCGTTCGCGCTGGCCGGTGATGGCTTGCTCCGCGTTCACGATCAAATTCACGAAAACCTGGTGCAAGAGCTTGGGGTCGGCTTCCAGCGCCAGGCGGCCCGGCAGCGGGCCCAGTTCAATCGAAATATTTTTCTGCGAGAGCGAAGCGCGCTGCTGGTCAATCGCTGCTTGCAGAGCCTCTTCCGGCCGCATTTTCTTGCGCGCCAGCGCTGAAGGCCGCGCGTACGCCAGCAGGTTTTGCACGATCACCGCGGCGCGGCGCGCCTGCTTCAATATGATTTCCGTCTGGCGGCGCGTGGCATCGTCCGCGGCGCGTTCGCGCAATAAATCGCTGACGCCCAGAATCGCCGTGAGCGGATTATTCAGCTCGTGCGCCACACCAGACATCATTTCGCCCATGGCGGCGAGCTTTTCTTTCTGCAGATTCTGCTTTTCGGTGGCTTTGGCGTCGGTGACGTCGCGTGCCGAAGCCACCACGCCGTTTATATTCCCCGCCGCGTCGTAGAGCGGGCTGGCACTGGCGCGCATGGAGCGCCAGGAACCATCTGCGTGCTTGGTGCGATATTCGAATTGCGCGTTCGCGGCGCGGCCGCTGGTGAGCTGCGCAAAAGCGTCGCGCACCTGCGGCAGTTCGTCGCGGTGAATTTGCTCGCTCAGCAGCTTGCCCACCAGCTCCTGCGCCGGATGCCCCAGAATATCCTCGACGCGCGGGCTGACGAAAGTAAAGCGGCCCTCGAAATCCATCACCGCGATCGCGTCCGGAAAACTGGCCACCAGCCGCCGCACGAATTCCTGTTCCTGATGCAGACGCGCTTCGATTTCGATGCGCTCGGTGATGTCCACCAGCGTGCCCTGCATGCGAATGGTGCGGCCGAAGGTGTCGCGAATGGCAAATCCGGAGGCGAGGCAATGAATGCGCGTCCCGTCTTTGCGGCGGTAGATCACGTCCACGTCCTGCACCGCGCCCTGATAGATCACCTGGTGCACCAGCGCATCGCGTTGCGCGGGGTCCGCGTATATTTCGCGAAAATTCAGCTTCTTCAGTTCTTCTTTGCTTTCATATCCCAGCATGCGCACCAGCGCGGGATTGGCGTCGAGCAGCATGCCCTCGGGTGTGGTGAAGAAAATTCCTTCGCGCAGCGATTCGAAGAGTTCCGTGAAGCGAAGTTCAGATTCGTGCTGCGAGGTCACGTCACGCACCCAGCCGCTGATGGAGGTGACCTGGTCCTCGTCCGTTAGCGCCTGCAGCCAGCAATCGTAGAAGCGGCGACGCGGATCTCTTTTCAGCTGAATTGAAATTCGTCCGGCCCGATGGCCTTTTTGCAGAAAGGCATCGCGGCCGCGGAGCGCTTCCGCCAAGGTAGGCGCGGCGATAAATTCATCCAGCCGGTGACCGATGAGATCCTGAAACGAAACGCCCAGTATTTCCACAAAGCGGCGATTAGCAACGCGGATTTCACCTTCCAGTGAAATCGTAAAGACGGCGTGGTCCAGGCTATCAATGAGCTCGCGGTAATTCAGCTGCGAACGCGAAATCACTTCCACAAGCTTTTTGAATTGCGCAGCGGTGGAAGCGGCCGGGGCGCCTGCTAGCGGCGGCGACTGCGGCGCAGGCTTCACCGCCGCTTCAGGCGCGTGTTTTGACGCGCGTTTTGCTGCCCGTGGCGGCGACTGATTTGAGATTCGCTTGGACATGCGGATATCCGCGCGCCTTCTCCCCGGAGAAAGCCACAATACTCCATTCTTGCCTTCAATTTTACTGGCTGTCCGCGCTGCGGGGAAAAGAAAGAGGCGGCAGATGCCAAGTTGCTTAACAGGCCGAAAGGACAGGCGAAGCGCCAAAATCTCTGCGCGATAAAACGCGCGCGGGCGACGCAAAAAAAAGGGCGCCGCGAAAAATCGCAGCGCCCCTCGGTTGACTTGCAAATGTTGAATTGTAAATTGCGTCTAGCTTTCGGCTACAGCGTCCGTATCCTTGCGCAGGAAATCGAGCGCTGCCGCTTCTTCCGGCGTAAGCTCCGGCTCCATGTTTTCCGGCTCTTCCTTCGGGATTTCGGTAAGGAGCTGAATGTTGCGGTAACGCTCCAAACCGGTGCCCGCGGGAATCAACCGGCCCATGATCACGTTTTCCTTCAGGCCGCGCAGGTAATCCACCTTCCCGGAAATCGCCGCTTCGGTAAGCACGCGGGTCGTCTCCTGGAAGCTGGCCGCGGAGATGAACGAGTCCGTGGACAGCGACGCCTTGGTGATGCCGAGGAGCAACGGGCGCCCCGTGGCAGGCCGCCCGCCATCGCGGATGATGCGATCGTTCTCCTCACGGAAGCGGAACTTATCCACCTGCTCCTCGAGTAGGAACGTCGTATCACCCACGTCCTCCACTTTCACCCAGCGCATCATCTGCCGCACGATGCACTCAATGTGCTTGTCGTTGATGTTCACACCCTGCAACCGGTAAACCTCTTGAATCGAGTTCACCAGGTATGCCTGCGTGTACTTTTCACCGAGGACGGCGAGAATGTCGTGCGGGTTCAGCGGACCGTCAATCAACGGTTCGCCGGCCGCAACGTGTTCGCCTTCCTGCACGTTGATGTGCACGCCGCGCGAGATCGAATATTCCTTGATGGTCTGCGCGACGCCCTTGCCGTCTTCGCTTTCGACGTAAATCTTCCGCTGCCCCTTTACGATTTCGCCGTATTTCACCACGCCGTCGATTTCGCTGATGACCGCGGGATCCTTCGGCTTGCGCGTTTCGAAGAGTTCCACGACGCGCGGCAGACCACCCGTGATGTCCTTGGTCTTGGTCGTCTCGCGTGGGATCTTCGCCAGCACGTCGCCCGGTTGCACCTCGTCGCCATCCACCACCATCAAGTGAGCGCGTGAAGGCATCAAGTACTTCTTGGTGCGGCCCTGCGCTCCGCGGATCAAGATCGTGGGCTGGTGTTTTTCATCACCCGGCGGTAGCGTCACAACCAGCTGCGACAACCCGGTGACTTCGTCCACCTGCTCTTCAATCGTGATGCCCGCTTGCAAATCCTTGAACTGCACCGCGCCCGCGGTTTCCGTGAGAATCGAGAACGTGTAGGGATCCCACTCGACCATCACCTGGCCCAGCGTGACCGGCTGCCCATCCTCAACCTTCAAGCGCGCGCCATAAACCACATGGTGACGCTCTTTTTCACGGCCCTTTTCGTCCACGACCGCGATCAAACCGGAGCGATTCATCGCCACGATTTGCTTGCCGCGGCCTTCGACCACCTTCAGGTCAATGAACTTAACGAAGCCGTTGTTGCGCGCTTCCACCTTGGACTGTTCGGTGACGCGTGTAGCCGTGCCGCCAATGTGGAACGTGCGCATGGTCAACTGCGTGCCCGGCTCGCCGATAGACTGCGCCGCGATCACGCCGATGGCCTCGCCCATTTCCACGAAACGTCCGGTAGCCAGGTTGCGGCCGTAGCAACGTCCGCAAACTCCGCGCCGTGATTCGCAGGTCAACACCGAGCGAATTTTCACCCGCTCGATGCCGGCTGCTTGAATCGAGTTCGCCAGTTCTTCGGTGATTTCCTGGTTGATCTCGACGATCACGTTGCCTTCGTAGTCCTTGATCTTCTCGAGTGATACGCGGCCCACAACGCGGTCGCGCAACGGCTCGACTTCGACGCCGGCTTCCAAAATCGGCTCCACGTAAATGCCGTCTGCCGTGCCGCAGTCGAACTCATTGATGATCACGTCTTGCGCCACGTCCACCAGCCGCCGCGTCAGGTAGCCCGAATCGGCCGTCTTCAGCGCCGTATCGGCCAGACCCTTGCGCGCGCCGTGCGTCGAAATGAAGTACTGCAGCACGGTCAATCCTTCGCGGAAGTTGGAAGTGATCGGCGTCTCGATGACTTCGCCCGAGGGCTTGGCCATCAATCCGCGCATTCCGGAAAGCTGCCGGATCTGTTGTTTCGATCCGCGCGCTCCGGAATCGGCCATCACGTACACCGGGTTGATCACGCCCTGCTTGTCCTGCTCTTCCAGGGCCTTGAACATTTCGTCCGCCACTTTTTCAGTGACGTCCGACCAGATGGCGATGACCTTGTTGTAGCGTTCGCCGTTGGTGATCGCTCCGTCCAGATATTGCTGCTGGACTTTCACCACCTCGTGCTCGGCGCTATCCACCAGCTTGAATTTCACGCTGGGGATGACCATGTCGCTGATGCCGATGGAAACTCCGGACTTCGTCGCATACAGGAAGCCCAGTTCCTTCAGCTTATCGAGCGCCACGACCGTCTTTTCCAGGCCAAAGCGCAGGTAGCAATATTGCACCAACGCCTGCACGCCCTTCTTCTTCAGCAAGCCGTTAATGAACGGCATGTCCGTGGGCAGGTGATCGTTGAAGATCACGCGGCCGACGGTGGTGTGCAGGAATTGCTTGTTCAGGTTCACCGGCTCGGTGTGCGAGACGTCCTGATCGTCATACGCGTTGGTCAGATCGATCAATTCACCGGTGTAACGCATGCGGATCGGCGTGAGCAATTCCACTTCGTTCGCTTCCAGAGCCATCACGACTTCTTCCGGCGAGCCGAACGCGCGGCCTTCGCCCTTGGCCTGCGGCTTGGACTTGGTCATGTAATAAATTCCCAGGACCATGTCCTGCGTCGGCACCGCCAGCGGGTAGCCGTTAGCAGGCGAAAGAATGTTGTGCGAGCTGAGCATCAACACCGACGCCTCGACTTGCGCTTCCGGTGACAGCGGAATGTGCACGGCCATCTGGTCGCCGTCGAAGTCCGCATTGAACGCCGTGCAGACCAGCGGGTGAATGCGAATGGCTTTTCCTTCGACCAACACGGGCTCGAACGCTTGAATGCCCAGTCGGTGCAGCGTCGGAGCGCGGTTCAGCAGCACGGGATGTTCGCGAATCACGTCTTCGAGAATGTCCCAAACCACCGGTTCCTGCGCTTCCACCAATTCCTTGGCCTGCTTGATGGTGGTGCAGTGTCCCGCGGCTTCCAGCTTGTGATAGATGAACGGCTTGAAAAGTTCCAGCGCCATTTTCTTCGGCAGACCGCACTGGTGCAGCTTCAGTTCGGGGCCGACGACGATCACCGAGCGTCCGGAATAATCCACGCGCTTGCCCAGCAAGTTCTGGCGGAAACGGCCTTGCTTACCCTTCAGCGTGTCGGACAGAGACTTCAGCGGGCGATTGTTCGTGCCGCGCAGCACACGTCCACGGCGGCCGTTGTCGAACAGCGCATCCACCGCTTCCTGCAGCATGCGCTTTTCGTTGCGCACGATCACGTCCGGCGCGTGCAATTCCATCAGCTTCTTCAACCGGTTGTTGCGGTTGATCACGCGGCGATACAGGTCGTTCAAGTCGGAAGTGGCGAAACGTCCCCCATCCAGAGGCACCAGCGGGCGCAGCTCCGGCGGCAGCACCGGAATCACATCCAGAATCATCCACTCCGGCTTGTTGCCGCTCTTGCGGAACGCTTCCAGCACCTTCAGCCGCTTGGCGAACTTGATCCGCTTCTGCAGGCTGGGGTCAATCTTCATCTTCTCGCGCAACTCTTCAGACAGCTTGTCCACTTCTACGCGGCGCAGCAATTCCTTGATCGCTTCCGCGCCCATCCCGTACGTGAATTTTCCGGGATATTCCTTCTGCAGCTCGCGCAGCTTGTCTTCGGGAATGATGTCCTTCTGCTTCAATCCCAGCACTTCTCCGGGATCGATGCAGACGAACGTCTCGAAGTAGAGAATGTGCTCCAGGTCGCGCATGGTGATGTCCAGCAGGTAGCCGATGCGGCTGGGCAGACCCTTGAAGAACCATACGTGCGAGCAGGGCGAAGCCAGCTCAATGTGTCCCAGGCGCTCGCGGCGCACTTTGCTCAGCGTCACTTCCACGCCGCACTTGTCGCAGATCACTCCGCGATGCTTCATGCGCTTGTATTTTCCGCACAAACATTCCCAGTCGGTGACGGGGCCGAAAATCTTGGCGCAGAACAATCCGTCGCGTTCCGGCTTGAAGGTGCGGTAATTGATGGTCTCGGGCTTGGTCACTTCACCATGCGACCAGGAACGGATTTTTTCAGGACTTGCCAGGCTGATGCGAATGGAATCAAAATCCGCTATCTGGCTGGCGCGATCATACGGGCTCGATCGGTACAAGGGCGATCCTCCTGTCCCGCAGAGCGGGACCCAAATCCAGTAAAACAAAAACAGTTACTAAGATATGTTGCGCTCCGCGGAATTTCTCCGCGGAGCGATTGCCTGCAGTTAGTCCGCGGCTTCCACTTTTTCCAGCTGCGGTTTTTGCCGCTTCATCAATTCGATGTCCAGGCACAAGGACTGCAACTCGCGCACGAGAACGTTGAAGGATTCCGGCACGCCGGGCTCGATTCCCGGCTCACCCTTCACGATGGCCTCGTAAATTTTCGCGCGGCCATACACGTCGTCGGACTTGGCGGTGAGCAGCTCCTGAAGAATGTGCGCCGCGCCGTATGCTTCCAGCGCCCACACTTCCATTTCTCCAAATCGCTGTCCGCCGAATTGCGCCTTGCCGCCCAGCGGCTGCTGCGTGATCAGTGAGTAAGGCCCGATGGAGCGAGCGTGAATCTTGTCGTCCACCAAGTGAGAGAGCTTGAGCATGTAGATGTAGCCCACGGTTACTTGCTGCGCAAACAGGTCGCCGGTCATGCCGTCGTAAAGCGAAATCTTTCCGCTTTCCGGCAGCTCGGAGAATTGCAGCAAGTGGCGGATGTCGCCTTCGCGCGCGCCGTCGAATACCGGCGTCGCGAACGGCACACCGTCGCGGAAGCTATGCGCCAAGTCCAGGATCTCGTCGTCGTCCATTCCGGTGATGGTCTTCCACACCGCCGTAGGACCAAACGCATCCTTGAACCATTTGCGCACGCCCTCCGCGCGCGTTTCCTTGTCGAGCAGCTTCCCGATTTTCTCGCCGAGCTCTTTCGAAGCCCAACCCAGGTGCGTTTCGAGAATCTGTCCGACGTTCATACGCGAAGGAACGCCCAGCGGGTTCAGCACGATTTCCACCGGCGTGCCATCCGGCATGTAGGGCATGTCTTCCTTCGGAACGATGCGCGCGATCACGCCCTTGTTACCGTGGCGTCCGGCCATCTTGTCTCCGACGGAGAGCTTGCGCTTCATGGCGATGTAGCACTTCACCAGCTTGATCACGCCCGGAGGCAGCTCGTCGCCCTTCTTCAGCTTGCCGATGCGCTCGTCAGTGATTTTGCGCAGCACATCGATCTGCCGCGAGGTCATCTCTTCGACCTCGTCGATCTTCTCGATGAGCAGCGGGTCCTTGTCGTTGAGCCGCAGGCGCTTCAAGTTGCGCGTGGAAATCTTTTCCAGAATGTCACGCGTCAACTCGCTGCCCTTGGTCAGCAAACGCTTGTTGGTGCGCTCGTCGTGCAAGTCGGCGGTCAAAGTCTGTCCGCCCAGCAAGTCGTTCAAGCGCTTCAAGCGTTCGTCGGTGAGAATGCGGATTTCATCGGCCAGGTTCTTTTCCAGCTTGGCTACCTGCGCGGCTTCGATGGCCTTGTGGCGTTCGTCCTTCTCCGCACCCTTGCGGCAGAAGATCTTCACGTCCACGATCGTGCCTTCGATTCCCGGCGGGCAATAGAGCGAAGCGTCGCGCACGTCTCCGGCTTTTTCACCGAAAATCGCGCGCAGCAGCTTTTCTTCCGGCGTCAGCGTGGTTTCGCCCTTCGGCGTCACTTTGCCCACCAGAATGTCGCCCGGCTTCACTGTCGCGCCGATGCGGATTACGCCGCTCTCGTCCAGATTGCGCAGGAAGCTCTCGTTGATGTTGGGAATGTCCCGCGTAATTTCCTCGGGACCGAGCTTCGTGTCGCGCGCTTCGATTTCATACTCTTCGATGTGAATCGAAGTGTAGTAATCCTCTTCCACCAGCTTTTCGCTTACCAGAATCGCGTCCTCGAAGTTGTACCCGCGCCAGGGCACGAAGGCCACCAGCACGTTGCGCCCGAGAGCGAGCTCGCCGCGATCCGTGCAAGGACCGTCGGCCAGCACTTGACCTTGCTTCACGCGGTCGCCCGCGCGAACCAGAGGCTTCTGGCTGATGCAGGTGTTCTGGTTCGAGCGTTTGAATTTAGTGAGGAGGTAGATGTCCGATCCGACTTCGCGGCTCAGTACGCCGGACTGATCGGATTCCACGCGCACGATCACGCGTTCGGAGTCCACCTGGTCCACGATGCCATCGCGCTTGCACACGATGACGGCGCCCGAATCACGAGCCGTAACGCGTTCCATGCCCGTGCCTACCAGCGGAGCGTCGCCACGAATCAGCGGCACAGCCTGGCGCTGCATGTTCGAGCCCATCAACGCGCGGTTCGCGTCGTCGTTCTCGAGGAACGGAATCAAGCTGGCTGCAACCGATACCAGCTGCTTCGGCGAGACGTCAATGTAATCCACCTCTTCGCGGCTCTTCAGCACGAAGTTGCCGGCCTGACGGCAGTTCACCAGCTCGGTAGTGATGCGTTCTTTTTCATCGAGAGACGCGTTGGCCTGCGCTACGACGTAGCGGTCCTCTTCCCAGGCCGAGAGATAGAAGCAATGCGCCGCCCACACTACGCGCCGCCGCTTCAACTCCTCGTTGGCGTCCTCCACTTTTTCCTTCTCGACGATTTCCCCGGCCTTGAATTCGCTGTCGCCCGAATTGACGATCTGCACGAAATCAATCACGCGTCCGTTCTTCACCTTGCGATACGGCGATTCGATGAAGCCGAACTCGTTGATCCGCGCGTAAGACGAAAGCGAGCTGATCAAGCCGATGTTCGGGCCTTCCGGCGTTTCAATCGGACAAATGCGGCCGTAGTGAGTCGGGTGCACGTCGCGGACTTCGAATCCCGCGCGCTCCCGCGACAAACCGCCTGGTCCCAAAGCCGAAAGACGCCGCTTGTGTGTGATTTCGCTCAGCGGGTTGGTCTGGTCCATAAACTGTGAAAGCTGCGAGCTGCCGAAGAATTCGCGAATCGCCGCCATTACTGGCTTGGCGTTCACCAAATCGTGCGGCATGGCCGTGGACATTTCCTGGTACACGGACATCTTTTCCTTGATCGCCCGCTCCATGCGAACCAGGCCGATGCGGAACTGGTTTTCCAGAAGCTCGCCTACCGCGCGGACGCGGCGATTGCCTAAGTGATCGATGTCGTCCACCGAACCCACGTTCTTGCGCAGCTTCAGCAAATACTTGATCGCCGCGACGAAGTCCGAAGGATCGAGAGTGCGCTTTTCCAGCGGAGTTTCCAGGCCCAGCTTGATGTTGAACTTCAGCCGACCCACTTTGCTGAAATCGTACTTGCGCGCGTCGAAAAACATTCCGTTGAAGAGCGCCGTCGCGGTTTCCAGCGTCGGGGGATCGCCCGGGCGCAGCTTGCGGTAAATTTCGATCAGCGCTTCCTTCGGCGAACGGATGGAGTCCTTTTCCAGCGTGCGCGTCACGATGATGCCGGTGTCGTCGCGGTCCGGGAAGCACACATCCACTTCGGTGATTCCCGCTTCGGCGATCGAAGCCCACATTTCAGCAGTCAGCGGCTTGTTGGCCTCCAGCAGCACTTCGCCAGTCTGGCGATTCACCAGTTCGCTTACGGTGACGGCGGTTTCCAGGTCAGCCACGCCAATTTCGGCCTGGGTAACGCGCGCCTTTACCAGCTCTTTGTACAGCGGCTCGGTGATGCGCTTGTGCGCGCCCACCAAAGTCTCGCCGGATTTCGGGTGCTTGATTTCCTTCGTCAGTTTCCGGTCAATCAAGCCTTCCGAAGCGTTCCAGTACAGCTCGCCGTCGCGCAGCGAAATCCGCTCCACTTGGTAGAACGTGCGCAGAATGTCTTCGTTCGACTTCAATCCCAGCGCGCGCAGGAAAATCGAGCCCAGGAACTTGCGCTTGCGGTCAATGCGCACGTAGAGAATGTTCTTGGTGTCGTACTCGAACTCCACCCACGATCCGCGGTAAGGAATAATCTTCCCGAGGAAGTAGCTGCGATTGTTCGATGTCTCGAAAAACACGCCCGGCGAACGGTGCAACTGGCTGACGATTACGCGCTCCGTCCCGTTGATAATGAACGTGCCATTCTCGGTCATCAGCGGAATATCGCCGAAGAAAACTTCCTGCTCTTTGATATCTCGAATGGACTTCGCGCCCGTGTCCGGATCCTTGTCGTAAATCGTCAGGCGGATCGTCACCTTCAGCGGCGCGGAATACGTCATGCCGCGTTCCTGACACTCATTCACGTCATACTTCAGCTGCAGCGTGACAGGATCGCCGCACTTGTTGCAAAAAGTCGGCGTGTTCTTGTTGAATGTGCCGCACTTCGCGCACAGCACGTCGCCCGTCTTATAAGGATTGGTGACGACCGATGCTCCGCAATTGCGGCAGGTGGCGCGCAAGTGGTGCAGGCCGCGCAGATGGCCGCACTTGCACTCCCAGTTTCCGATCGCGTAATCGACAAAATCCAGCTGCGACAATCCGCGAAAATCCTGAATCGGAAACACCGAGGCGAACACCGACTGCAAGCCGGAATCTTCCCGCTCGCTCGGCAGCAAATCCATCTGCAAAAATCTTTGATAGGACTTCTTCTGTACGTCAATCAGGTTCGGAATCTGCACCGTGGTCTTGATTTTTGCGAAGTCCAGGCGTGCTCGTTCCCGATTGGCGCGATTACCGTTGCGATTGCTCATGGACCATCCTTAAATATAAATTCATGCCGGAAATGACGAAGCGGATAGACACCCGCCCCGTCAGTCCGGGAAGGACGTATTGTGAGGTTCCAGGATCCTCAGGAGTGCGCGCGTACGCGAATTCCTTCGCGGCCCGTCCGCAATGATTTCGCGGGCCGCACCGCCAGGCGTTACTTGATGTCGACTTTCGCGCCGGCGTCTTCGAATTTCTTCTTGATGGTGGCCGCTTCTTCTTTGTTGACGCCCTCTTTCACCGTCTTGGGAGCGCCATCCACCAGATCCTTGGCTTCTTTCAAGCCCAGGCTGGTGACTTCGCGGACCGCCTTGATCACGTTGATCTTGTTGGCGCCGACTTCGGTGAGCACGACGGCAAATTCCGTCTTCTCTTCCGCCGCTGGCGCGCCTGCGCCACCGCCGCCTGCGACCATTACGGGCGCTGCCGCTGCCGCCGATACTCCGAAGGCTTCTTCCATCTTCTTAACGAGGTCAGAAGCTTCGAGCAGCGTGAGACCCTTGATTTCTTCCAAAATTGATTCGACTTTGCTGGCCATTGCTGTTTCCTATCCTCCTCCGAATTGAAAAACCGTTGCTAGAATTGCGGTGCTGCCGTGTTGCCCCGAAAACTTTACGACTGAACCGCTTCGGGCGCCGCTGCCGGACTTCCGGCATTGCCTGAATTACCGCCGCCCGCAAACTTGTTGGCCTTCACTGCTTCGCTCGTCACCACCGCCAAATTACGCGGCAATGCTGCCAGCGCCGTCGCGATGCGCTGCGCCGGAGCATTCAGCAGGAACATCACCTTGCTGATCAATTCTTCCTTGCTCGGCAGGTCCGCGAGCTGCTTGATTTCCTGAATGGAAATCACACGTCCTTCCACCCAGCCGGCGCGGAATTGAAACGCCGGAACATCTTTCGCGACCTTCGTAAGAATCTTTGCGAGGGCCACTGGATCCGTCTTGGTGTACGCGATCGAATTCGTGCCCTTCAGATTCTTCAGCAAGCCTTCCGGAGGAGTGCCCGCACCAGCGCGTTCCGCCACCGTGTTCTTCACCACCTGATATTTTCCGCCGGCGGCTTCCACGCTACGGCGCAGCTGCGTATCCTGCTCCACCGTAATTCCCTGGAATGTCGAGAGAATCACGGTCGAGACAGTGGCCAGCTGCTTTTTCAGTTCTTCCGACTGCGTCACTTTTTCGGACTTCTTCTTCATGCCCAAATCTCCCTGTCGCTCGCGCTGCTTACGCTGCTGCCGCTACCGCCGTATCCGCTTCCGCTTCCTCGATCAGAATTCCCGGGCCCATCGTCGAGGTCAGCGTGATTTTCTTGATGAACTTGCCCTTGGCCGCCGCTGGCTTGGCCTTGATGATGGCCGCGAGCAGCGCATGTGCGTTGTCCGCCAGATTCTTCGCGGTAAAACTGATCTTGCCCACCGGCGAGTGAATCAGTCCGGTCTTATCCAGGCGAAATTCCACTTTACCAGCCTTGATTTCCTTGATGGCTTTCGCTACGTCGGTCGTCACCGTGCCCGTTTTCGGATTCGGCATCAAGCCGCGCGGTCCCAGCACTTTGCCGAGTTTTCCGGCCGAGCGCATCATGTCCGGCGTCGCGATCACCGCTTCGTAATCCGTCCAGCCACCCTGAATCTTCTCCACCATGTCTTCGCCGCCCACAAAATCGGCGCCCGCTTCCTGCGCCTCACGAATTTTTTCACCGCCGGCGATCACCACCACGCGCTTCGATTTTCCCAGCCCATGCGGCAGCACCACCGTGCCGCGCACCATCTGGTCAGACTGCTTGGAATCCACGCCGAGATTCAAAACCAGCTCGACCGTCTCGTCAAACTTCACGTAATGAACTTTGCGGAGCAGCTCCGCGGCTTCTTCCAGCTTGTAAGGACGCGCCTCGACCTGCTTGCGCGCCCGATCGATATTTTTCCCGCCGACTTTTGCTGAACGACCCATCGTTTTTTCTCTCCTGCGCAGTTAAGAACCACTTGCGTCCGTTTTCGATGCGGACTCCTGCGCGTGCTGCGAAACTATTCTGTTACTTCCACTCCCATGTTGCGCGCCGTGCCGCGGATGGACTTCACCGCGGAGGCCAGACTCATGGTGTTCAGGTCCGGCAGCTTCAGCTTGGCGATTTCTTCCACCTGCTTCGCCGTCAGTTTGCCCACCTTGTTGCGGTTCGGCTCGGGCGAGCCTTTTACGATGCCTGCCGCGCGCTTAATCAGCTCGGACGCGGGCGGCGTCTTCATGATGAACGTGAACGTGCGGTCGCTGTAGATCGTCACCAGCACCGGAATAATCATGCCGTCCGGCTCTTTGGCCGTCTTGGCGTTGAACTGCTTGCAGAAGTCCATGATGTTCACGCCATGCGGGCCCAGTGCGGTACCCACGGGCGGCGCTGGAGTTGCCTTCATGGCGGGCAACTGGAGCTTTACGGTAGCCTGTACTTTCTTTGCCATCTCTCTTCCTTTTACCCTGAGAGCCTGCCAGTGGCAGGTTCGAACGGGCTTACTCGTCAAAATCCGCTACGCTACTTTTTCCACCTGCGCGAAATCCAGTTCCACCGGAGTCGAGCGCCCGAAAATCGTCACGGAAACTTTCAGCGTCGAGCGGTCGGAATTCACTTCCTCCACCACGCCCGTGAAATTCGCGAACGGACCTTCGCCGATGCGGACTTTCTCGCCGCGATCGAACGACAGCTTCGGCTTGGGCTTCTCCGCGGTAGTAGTCGCGCGATTCAAAATGTTCTGCACTTCTTCTTCGGTCAGCGGCGAAGGCGTCTGCCCCGACCCGACGAATCCCGTCACCCGCGGCGTCGAGCGCACCACGTGCCAGGTGTAATCGTCCATATCCATTTCCACCAGCACGTAGCCCGGATAACACATCCGCGGCGAAATCACTTTCTTGCCGCCGCGCACTTCCACCACCGATTCCGTCGGGATGATGATCTGCCCGATCTTGTCGGTCAGCCCGAACGCCGCCACGCGGCCTTCCAGGCTTTCCTTCACTTTCTTCTCGAAGCCCGAGTAGGTGTGCACGATGTACCACTGCTTCGTCGAGGGGATCGCCCCCGCCGCCGCTACGGCTTCGTCGTGCCCTTCGGGCGTTTCCGGCGCTTCGTTGACTTCGTTCACTTCGTTGCCTTCACTGCTCGCGTTGGTTTCTTCAGAATTTCTTTGCATATGCCATCAACCAGCCGATGATTTTCGTGAAAATCGAATCCGTGAAAAAGAAATACACGCCGAAAAACGCCACTGTCACGGTCACCACGACGGTGGTGGAAATCACATCGGCGCGCGACGGCCAGTTCACCTGCCGCATTTCCACGCGCACGTCGTGCAGAAACGAGCGAAACCGCTTCGGATACCCGCCCAGCTTCTGCACCGGCTCCAACAGCGCAAACCCGCTTACGCGATGGGATTCTTCGTCTCGATTGGTGCGTATCGCGTCGGCCATTTCACTCCGTGTCCTAATCCGCTGATCCAGCTACGTTCCCTGCCCGTATCACCATCAATAAACTGGCAGGGGAGGAGGGATTCGAACCCCCACTCTCGGTTTTGGAGACCGATGGTCTACCGTTAAACCTACTCCCCTTTACCCTGAGAACCCGCCAGTGGCGGGTTCGAAGGGTTTACCCTACCCGCCGGATGCCGGTTCTCTCATTAATCAGCCGCAATTTCTTAGCGCGGCTCCAACCCTTAATCTCTTTCTCCCGACAACGCACAGCCTCAGAAGATCCGCAGCACTCAGACCAAACCAACTCAACCGGTCGCCGTTGAGCCGTAAACTTTGCTCCAACGCCCCAATTGTGCCGCTTCACTCGCTCGCCCACGTCGTCTGAAATTCCAACATAGAACGAGCGATCCGCACATCGCACCATGTAACAAAACCAAGTCCCGCCAACTTCTTCGGCCACAAAAACCTCGCCGAATTCGAAACGCTATTTTACTTCTTTATGCCCGGTGTGCTTTCTGCATGTATTGCAGAACTTGGAAGTCTCCAACCGCTCCGTATGCTTGCGGCGGTTCTTGGTCGTCGTGTAATTCCGGTTCTTACAATCGTTGCACTGTAGTGTGATGATTTCTCTCATGGTCGTTTACTCGATGATCTCGGCAACTGCTCCGGCGCCCACGGTGTGCCCACCTTCGCGAATCGCAAAGCGCAAGCCCTTCTCCAAGGCTACCGGTGTGATCAAGGTAATCTCACACGATATGTTGTCGCCCGGCATCACCATCTCCACTCCCGCCGGCAACTTCACATCCCCCGTCACGTCCGTCGTGCGGAAATAAAACTGCGGCCGGTACCCGGTGAAAAACGGCGTGTGCCGGCCGCCTTCTTCCTTCGTCAATACGTACGCTTCCGCCTTGAACTTCGTGTGCGGCGTGATCGACCCCGGCTTCGCCAACACCTGCCCGCGCTCCACTTCG